>Ga0265292_1000053_pt1 | contig 257790 bp, 234 predicted proteins | sample Munlanlewell296A_FD_189080 | JGI IMG/M metagenome (GOLD analysis project Ga0265292, IMG submission 189080) | Leachate microbial communities from a municipal landfill in Southern Ontario, Canada - Leachate well 296A | ecosystem: Engineered > Solid waste > Landfill > Unclassified | place... | reverse complement strand
GGAAAGATATCGACCGATGATAATTATACAAAAATTTTTGAAAAAATTCGCGGTTGTACATGTTAATAACTTATATTTATTTTAAATCTGTTCGTCCCATATACTGGGACTGAACATTATATCAGGGAGAAGCAGTGAGATGTAAAAATACCTGCTCTTACGTTCAAACAAATAAATTCAGAACATAATACCCTTATAAACCCTTGGCGAAAAAGTCAGGGGCTTTTTATTTTAATGAGGCAACAAAAATGAAAAAGATAATTTTAGTATTAGTTGGATTGGTTTTGTGAAAATAAATATTGAGATAGGTAAATCGGGCATAGTGTAGAAATTAAAAAAGCGATAGCAAGAACAAAAAGGTAAGGTATTGAGACCGATATGGAAGAAATAAGATTATTGAGGGCGGAAAATCTTCTATTGAGGCGAGTGAACAATGTTTTACAGGAGAAAATAAGTAAGAGTGTGAATATACGATGGTTCTGGTGGGAGAAACTCAGTTTGATATTAAGTTTAAACAAATATGCGAATAAAAATATCAGATATTTTTTACAATTCTGTCCTGTATCAGTTAGGACTATAAAGAGATGGTTAGGCAGATTCCAAAAAGAAGGTCTCGCCGGTCTTAAAGACAAACTGACAAGACCGTCGCGCACTCCCCAAAAAGTCCTTCCCGAAATAGAAATAATTGTCTGTCGGATAAAGGCAGAAAATCCCGCCTGGGGATATAAAAGAATCTCCGATGAATTAAAGAAGTCGGGAATAAACTATTGTGCTACAACCATAAAAAACATCTTAAAAAGAAATAACATGAGTTTTGATTTTAATTTAACAAGACCGTTCCATCAGATAAAAACCGAATTTTGCCACCAGAATTGGCAGATTGACCTTACAATATTTAAGGTATTCGGAATATTTCCGGTATACATACTTGGAATAATTGAAGATTATTCAAGAGTAATTCTGAATATTTCTGTAAGTTTAAATAGGAGCAGTTTCTGGATACAGGACACAGTCCAAAAAACAATAAAGAAATGGGAAAGAGTTCCGCTTTCTTTACTTACAGATAATGCAAAAGAGTTTTTCTCGGCCGATTTTTCTTCTTTTCTTAAAAGATATGAAATACTTCATAAAAGAACACCGATTTATACGCCTCGCATAAACGAAAAGATAGAAAGATTTTTTGAATCCCTCAAGAAAGAATTTTTAAGTAAAACATTCATTTACGGCAAAAAACAATTAGTAAAACTACTTAATGAATACAGCATATACTATAACAGTTATCGTCCGCATCAGGGGATAGCGGGATTAACACCGATAGAGAAACTTAAAGGGAACAGTACTTTGGACCGTTATAAAGAGGTAAAAATTAACAGAACAATCAGGTTAAAGAAGAAAACCTTTGCCGGGATATTGAACAGTTATAGATTGGTTCACATATAAAGATTTTATCTGTAAAAAAATAGAAATTGATTCAACGCTGTAGGTTATACTATTTATATAACGGGGACGGTTCTGGTATTATGTAGTAAAAAGGTGTAAAAGTATGCCCAGACGAGCAAGATTTACAGTAGAAAACGGGACATATCACATAATGTTGAGGGGAAACAACCGAGCGAATATATTCAAAAATGATGATGATTTCAGTTATTTTTTGGAGTTATTAAAGGACAATAAAGAAAAGTACGGATTAAAAATATATCACTATGTGCTGATGGATAATCATGTGCATATTATCATCTGGTCGCCCGATGGAGCCAGTTTAAGTGCAGCGATGAAACGCATAACTGTCACATACACAAGGTATTACAGAAAACTTTACAAAGGCATCGGGCATTTTTTCCAGGACAGGTTCAAGAGTTTTTTGATACAGGAAGGAAAGTATCTGCTTGAATGCGGGCGGTATGTGGAATTAAATCCGGTTAGAGCGGACATGGTGAAATCACCCGAGGGATACAAATGGAGCAGTTACGGTATTTATGCCGAAGGAAATATAACGGGGACGGTTCTGGTATCCAAGAATATTACCGAGTATTTAATAATATCTGACTTTGGATAAAGAGTGGACGGAGCAAAAATATGCCTAGACGTGCAAGATTTACGGTAGAAAATGGAACTTATCACATAATGCTCCGCGGTAATAACCGAGCCCGGATATTCAATAATGACGATGACTTTAGTTGTTTTCTGGAATTGCTGAAGGACAATAAAAAGAAATACGGATTGAAAATATATCACTATGCGTTTATGGATAATCATATTCACCTTGTTGTCCAGTCGCCAGATGGCGTCCGATTAAGCGCAGCAATGAAGCGTATTACAGTGACCTACGCGAGATATTACCGGAAACTTTATAAAGGGATAGGGCATTTTTTCCAGGACAGGTTCAAGAGTTTTTTGATACAGGAAGGCAAGTATCTGCTTGAATGCGGCCGTTATGTGGAACTAAATCCGGTGCGTGCTGGAATGGTAAAATCGCCCGGTGATTACAAGTGGAGCAGCTACGGAGCGTATGCCGATGAGGTGAAATCCGGAATAGTTGATATGAATCCTGAATATGAAGGATTGGGAGAAGACAAAGAACACCGGGCGGCAAGATACCGCGAATACATAAAAGACGGGATTCTTGAACGGCGACAAGAAGAACGGTTTTTTAAGCAGGGTGCATATGGCACGAAAGAGTTTATAGAGTCAATGGGAAAACGGGGATTAAAAACCGTGTGGTCTCACGGCGGCCAGCCGAAAAAATAGAGTTTCTTTTAGATAGCAAGCGGATACCAGAACCGTCCCCGTATTCACCTCGGTTTGTCGGGTGTGTAAAAATTCACATTGACAAAATGGCATTTTTTTGTTATACTTTTTATAGATTAAAAAATGTAGTTGCGGAGGTGTATATGAAAAAAAATTTATGTTTGGTTTTACTTACTTACTTACTTTCTTACTCTCTTACTCTCTGCCTTTATGGTGAAGCAAAAATTAATTCCGTTTCAGGCGAGGTAACTATAAATAGTGCGGCGGCAATTGTCGGACAACAACTAAACACAAATGATGTAATAAAAACCTCGGCGGTCTCTAATTCAATAATTATGATAAATGGTCACGAGGTTACCGTTTCAGAAAAAACCGAGGTGTCGCTGAACGAACTTACGGAAGATTCATCAATGTTTTCAATCTGGTTGGGAAAAATCCGCGCCAAAGTAAATAAACTCAAAGCGAAACAGAAGTTTGAAATTAAGACACCGACGGCAATCTGCGCGGTAAGAGGCACAGATTTTGCAGTTGATGTTTCGGCGGATTTATTTACGCGCCTTGAGGTCTACGAGGGCGTTGTCTCTGCGAGGGAAGAAATAACCGGTGGAGAGGTTTTAGTTAATCCCGGCGAGTTCACGACAATTCAAAAGGGCGAAGCGCCGAAAGAACCGCAGAATTTGGAAAAAGAAACGCAGAAGTCAGAAGAAACAAAAGAGGATTTCAAGTCCGAGGCGCAGCGAGAAATTTTTATGGAAATATCCCGCGATGCAGTCAAAGAAAGAGCCGCGGATGAAATAAAACTTGCAGAATACCAGAATGGTAAAGTGCTGATGGATGTTAGAGGATCGCGTGTCCGGCTGGAAGAATATGTTTATCGTCCGACGGATGTCAAAAACCAATTCAAATATGTCGTACTGAACGAAAGGGAAAACAGATTTGACTTCGGAAAAATTCTTTTTACATTTAATAAGGAACTCCCGACCGACTTAAATGATGCCACGAAATATATGTTTGAAAAAGAGGGCTCAACTCCGCCCGAGTGGTATCTGACAAATTTAGATTCCGTTATGTCAAACACTTATGATAAAATTCTGGAAGAGGCATCCGGCGGAAAAATGGTTGCTGACGACCCGTTTTCGCCTGCCGGTTGGTCGCTGTTTTTTTCCGATTATAAATTTTACATAGGCAACGAGGGTTCAACCGAAAATAGCGGCCGCGGAAAACTTATGTGGCAGTTTGTTGATGACGGTGACAACACGGCTAAACCGAGCGAGTTCACATTTCTTCCGGGAAGCCAATACGAAAGCCATACCGACCCTGCCGTTTCCACATTCAACAAAATGCCCGACGGTAAAACGACTTTTCATTTTGCATATAAGGACTTGTATGCCGACGGGACAACGGTTGAAAAACACAACTACATCATAAACGACGACGGAAAAGTTCAGACATTTTCAGATATCGCCTCTTCCGGTGCTTCCGCCGACGAAATAAAGGAAAAAATCCTAACGCTCAACTTTGAAAATGTTTATACATCATCATTGTTTTCGGATAAATATAGCACGGCCGACGGATTCGGAAAAAGAATTGACCTGATTTTTTCCTCAAAACTTTTATCCGATGCGGGGATATTACAACTCCCCAGTTCTTTAAGTCAAGCACCCGGAACAAACTAACATGTAGGCACGATGTGTTTCATCGTGCCAATAAGCACGGCTTGAAACCGTGCCTACAAAGAGAGGAGTATTTTTATGTCAAAATACCGTTATGTTTTTTTGTTAAGTTTTTTACTTATCGCTTACCACTTACCACTTACCGCTGATATTAAAATCACTCCTGTCGCAAACATTTCAATTTTAGGCGGCCAGTATTTTCTTGAAGGAGACAAGGATTCATTCGCCGGAAACGCCGATATATTTTTTGTGCCGGTTATCAATTTTTCAGAAGCCACCGCACTCCTTCCGATATATCAGGGGATTTATTCCAACACAAAAGATGTCAAGGAACTGGTCGGCGGCGGCACGTTAACCCGTGAGGTTTTGGACAACTCGTTAACGCTTAAACTTACCCGCAAATTTTCCGATACATTCAAAGGGAAAGTAAAAGCCGGCTACAAACTTGAATATCTCAAAGAGACGGAAGATGAAAAACTCGGCGACGGGCTTTTTGATTACAACCGCATTGTCGCCGGTCTTGAAGCCGAAAAAAAATATGAAAGTTGGAATTTGAGAACCGGTTATGATTTTTACATAATGAATTATCCGAACTATTCCTCGCTTGTTTCACAGTCGGCTGATATAATTGATACGCAGACGTTCACTGAAATTTCCGAAAATGCCGGCGAGGATGTTCTGGACTACTCAACACACGAACTTTTTGTTGAAGGACTGCATTCGTTTAACGATACCACCGTCGGCAAAATTTCCTACGACATCGCTTACAAAAATTTCAAAGACCAGACGCTCGTAAAAAGCGACGGAAGTTTTTCCTCTAAAAAAAGAAACGATTTAGTCCATCTGCTTACGTTGGGGGTGGCAAAAAATCTGCCGAAAATTACGGCGGCGCTTTATAATTCCGTCCAGTATTACAATTCAAACCAAAACTCTTACGATGCCAACAGGACACAGTACAGCTCAAATTATTACGATTTTATTCAGGATAATGTAACGCCGTCATTGACATTTTTGCTAAAAAAGAATTCCAGATTAAATCTCTGGTGGGACATCGCCTATAGAAAGTATATAAATCGTCCGTCGCAGGATGAAGAAGGAAACTATAAAACATCCGAAATTTCGCAGGTCACGAACACTGCCGGACTTTCTTTGACAGTTCCCGTCTATAAATCGGTCTCTATGAAAACGGCTGCGAATTACCGTGATGCGACTTCCAACAACAGATACGAGGCGAATTACAGGTATAATTACAACACATCAAATTATTTTGTAGGAATGAACTGGGAATACTGATGTGTAAAAATTCACATTGACAAATTTAATGTCTTTTGTTATAAATAATAATAGTAGCAAATTCTCAGTTTGTAAATTTAGGAGGCGTTTATGAAAAAGTTTTTCGGCTTGGTTTTACTCTCTTGCTTTCTCACTCTCTCACTTTCTTGCGGTGTTTTTGCCGTTCAGTTAACCGTTGATACCGGCGTGGAGGGTGCTAAGGTATCGGCATTGAACTTTGACAGTATGCGCAACCCGTCTCCGGATTCGGTTTTCGGTTTGGCGGATGCATCAGGAAAAGCCGTTTTAACTATTGCCGCTGCCACCGATTATATGGTTTTTGCGACCAAACATGGCCGCGGACCTTCGCTCAGAGACCAGGTAATGATGGGAAGAGCGATTCCCGTAAGGACTTCGGGAGATATGACGATTTCCCTCCAATTGAACGAAACGATTTCAAATGTCGGAACTATAAACATCGGACTTCTCAATATTTCCACAGGAGCGCCTGTTGTAGGCGACATCAGAAATGTCACAACTAACGAGCCGGTATCATTTATAATGGAGTTTATACCGGGCTCTTCCACAAATACGGCTACTATCTCTGCCTTTAACATCCCCGCATCACCCGGGAACACCTATATCGTTAACATATTTTCACCCCAACAGAATAAGGGAATGAACAAACCGGTTTCTACGGTTCTTGCTACTAACGGAGTTGCAACAGTCAATTTTGATTTTTCATCCCAGGAAGCGATGGCTGCGCAGACTCAGGATACTGGCATCACGCCGGAAGGCAACCTCGCTTTTGAAGGTGTTGTCGTAGATACCAACAGTAAAGGAATTCCAGATATGAATGTTCAGTTATACTGCCAGCCGCCGAATACTTATAGTGGTCCGAAGTGGCAGACATTTGCGATGACCGACTCAAACGGCAGATTTGCATTTTATAATGTTCCCGCAGATAGTAACTATTACATTAATATAAACGGACTGAGATATGAAGGTGTCGGCGATGGTCCAGACGGCGGCGGTTCAATCAGGGGCTATACATATAATGGTGTGAATAAAATCGTTGTTCCTTCACTTCCGGCGGGATACATAGATGGTTACGGTAAGAATAATACCAAATATGTTCTTCCTGCGGTTAACGGACGGCTTAAAGGAATAGTAACGGTGGGTGCGGGCGCCACTCCGCTTCCTTTCGCAAATGTTCAGATATGGGGCGATTGGGACAGATGGCAGGGAACCGATATGTTTTCTTCAACTACATGGAACTCCGCTTCCCAGACAAATGCCCGTGTCCGAACCGGCGCCGATGGCAGATTTAACATCATCGGTTTATCAACTGGAAATATAAATCTCGCAGTTTTTTCCGATTTGATAGGTATACAATATATTTTTAATAATCAAGGCGATTGGGGTGCGCGGGAGATGGATTCCAATACCGGTCTGCGCATCGGCAACGATGTCCGTGTTACTATCACAAACGAAAATCAATTTGACGGCGCTCCCGGCTGGTTTGTTTACTCCGCTTCCGGAGTTCCTAATGCGGTGATATCTGCTCCGAATGATGTTGTTATAAATATCCAGACGGAAGGCACTGCGGCTTGCACAATCAAAGGGACGATAAAATTCCTTGAAGCGGCAAATATTCTGCCAGAAAATCCGATTCTTGTAATAGCAAGAGAGGAATTTCAGGGCGACTGGTCAACCCATAAATCAAAATCCAGATTTCAACCAATTTCAGGTACTTTTGCTAAAGGTGAAACAAAAACTTATGAAATACCGGTTTCTGCCGGCGCGCAATACTGGGTTGACGTTAAATCGGAATTCTGGGGAATTATTAACAGGTTTGATACACGGGTTGATTTTTCAAATGTGACTTCAGGCGAAGTTCTTTTTGATTTTGCAATAGCGCCGGCGGGAAAAATAAGAGGCGTGGTGCGTCTGCCCGACGGTACGATTTTCAAACCGGTTAATGATATGAACGGCAGATGGATACAGGTCAGAGCCAATTCCAGAGTAAGCGGCGGTGATATTAATGTTCCGGATTCCGGCGTTTTTGAAATAACAGGGCTTATTCCCGGACTTTATAATGTTTCAACTTATGGCAGCGGCTCCGCTTATACATGGCCGCGGACAACGCAAATAAACGATGTAATGGTTTCACCGAACAAAGAAACATATATTGAAATACCGCTTACAAACGGAGTAAAGTGCGAAGCGATAGCACCCGATATGAGCAAAGTGCCTATAGCAGCAGGGACAACCGGATATTATTATATTGTCGGTTTTAATTCCGACGATGTTTTAACAGGTCATAAAATAGATGCCATTATGGACACTAATTCCGATTCACCGATGAGTTTTGAATACTCTATTTCAACGTACACGCAGCAGCCGGGACAAATAAAGTCACTCGGTTGGCAGCCGACTCTCGCCGCTCCCGGAAGATACAACCTTTACCTTATAAAATATGAAATGTTTGGTGGCCCCGGAGAAGGAAATATATATGAAGGTGGTTTGCGTACCGAACACCAGACAATCACCATAATTTCTCAAGCAAAAAATATTGAAATCAAATATGACCCGCTCCAGCCGAATGCAACCACATATATTCCTTTTGAGGGTGCGGTTTCAGGAAAGGGAAAAATTACCGGAAAAATTACAGGAAACAATATATGGACACCCGCCGACTATGAGAAAGGCAAAAAAGAAGGTAAAGATACCATATTCAAGAACATTCCTACCGTTATGCTTTACGATATAAATGGTCTCTGGCGCGGATTTTCCGGTGCAAGACCTAAAAACGATTTAGCAAGTTTGCTTCCTTGGATGGCTTTCTTTGGGGAACCGACAGTAGCAAAAGAAAATTTTGTAATGACAAACTCTCCCGCTTACTATTACGTTGATATGCTTCCGCCGGGAAAATACATAATGCTTGCGGAAACGCCCAACTACCCGCCGTTTATGAAAGAGGTTGTGATTTATTCAACTGCGCCCGTCATTCTTGATTTGGATTTTGATGTTATGTCCGGCATCGGTCTTTCAATTTCAGGTGTAGTTACCTCAACCGACGGCGTAAAATTAGAAGGCGCTGAGGTCGTTGCAAAACATAAATCAGTTGAGAAATATACCGTTACCGATGCAAACGGCGCATATTCAATAGCCGGACTCCCGAAAGGTATTTACCGGCTCTCCGTTTCTAAAAGCGGTTATGCGCTCTCCGGTGACAAAATCAGCATCGGCGAATCTCTGACAGCCAAAAATTTTCAATTAACGAAGGCCGATTCGGTGCTTGCCGGAGTAGTTTTCTCTCAAAAAATACCTTTTGCGAAAACGATAGCCAACGCCAAAATCGCTTGTTATGATGAAACATACAACACGCAAAATCCGACTAAATATCTACCTGTTAACAAAGCCAAAACGGATAAAAACGGAGGTTATTATATTTCCGGTTTGATTTCCGGACATCTCTACAAGGTCTATGTGATGAATCCCGGCAAAATAGTTGAATATGTTGAAATAACCTCCACCGCAAGTTACAACACTCAGGATTTTGAGTTAAAATCATTGCCGCCAAAATTGAAAATAAAAGTTAAAAAGACGGACAATCCCAGGAAGTATTTATTTATGTTTGAATCACCCAAAAAACTGGTCGCTTCTCCTGAGTGCTGGTATAATTCAGGCGACAGTTATGATGTCAACAAAGCAATCCAGGCGCTTCCGTTATCAGGCCCCAACAACACCTATTCGCTTTACGTAAATCTCCTGGAGTCAAACATTAACCAGAATTACAATCTGCGCGTTATTTCCGATGATGGCGGTAAGAAAAATACGGATGACATAAAATTCGGCGGGAATGTCAAGCGGCAGGCGAAAAAAGATGTTGCCGAAGGAATAGCCGAGGGCGATGATGTCGCAATTGACGAACTTGGCGACGACAACACTCAGATAGGGCTTGATGCCGGTTGTCTCACCGCTTCAACGGTAACCGTTTCCGCTTCCCCGGGCCGCGGTGCGCCTTCTTATGCCATCGGCGGATTTTCGTCAAACATCCCGTCATTTAAGTTACAAGGAACGGACAGTTCAATCGCGACCGAACTTATAAATGTTGACGAATCTTCGGTTGCTGGCGATGTTTATCAGGTTGACCTTTCAAATTCACAGATGAATAAATCGGTAACACTTTCTTTGAATTATGATAAGGAAAAAGTCGGCGAAGACGACCTTGAAAAATTAAAGGTCTATCAGTATAATTCGGAAAAAAGGATTTGGGAATTAGTGCCGGGCAACAAAACGATAGACCCGGTTTCGGGAACGGTCTCAATTGATGTTGAGTCAATCGCCGACGCCGTAAGTTCAACGTCCACAACACGGCTTGCTGGTCATGCGGTTGTTCAAAACGGAAGATTTGTCGTTAATCGCGCTGCATCAACTTCTCAGAGCGGTGTTTTTGCGGTGTTCAAAAAAGCGCCGCCGACAGGTGTTGCCTGGGACGGTGATTTCCAGATGTTCAACTTCCCCAACCCGTTTAATTTGAAAGATAAGACCGTTACGCTTGTTCACCCGGGCAGTGAAATTGCAGACACCAATTCAACGCTTGCGGGCACAAATCTTTCAACAAAAGGAACGATGCTCAAATACTGTCTGCCTGCCGGCAAATCCGGTGATGTCAAAATCTTTATCTACAACCTTGCCGGCGAACTTGTCAGAGAGTTGGACGACGGTGTCCGTGATGCCGGTTTTATCTATTATGTTGATTGGGACGGCAGAAACGACCGTGATGACGAATGCGCGTCCGGCGTATATTTCGCACTGTTAAAAGTCGGAACAAAAACGCTAAATAAAGGAAAACCGCTTAAATTAGCAATAATAAAATAGGAAGTGGGAAGTGGGAAGTGGGAAGTGGTTTTTGGTTTAACTACTCCCTACTTACTACTACCTACTCCCTGTCTTTCGGGAGGTGTTTATGAAAAAGTTTTTTAGGTTATTTGTAGTTGCCCAATTTATTGGGCTTATGTGCTTGCTCAATCAAGCAACTATATATGGGAAAGGATTAGGAACCACCGGCGCCCAGTTCCTTAAAATCGGAATGGGAGCAAGACCGCTTGCGATGGCTGGCGCTTTTTCCGCCGTGTCGGACGATGTCAACTCAATTTATTACAGCCCCGCGTCGTTAACCCGCTCCGGGCAAAAAGAGGTCTCGGCGACTTATCTGAAATATTTTGAGGATGTCAACGCCGGATTTATCGGATATACGGGTCTTTGTTCCGAAAAACATTATGTCGGCGCCGGCGTCACATATCTTCAGGTGACCGATATTGAAGAGCGGGATTTTGACGAAACAAAATTAGGTGATTTCGGTGCTACCGATATGGCACTGTTTTTGGATTATGCCAGAAAAGATATTGCAAATAAAATACTTGAAAATCTTGCGGTCGGCGGAGGGTTGAAATTTATCAATCAGACAATAGATGATGAAAAAGCATTTACCGTTGCACTGGATTTGTCCGCATATTATCCTGCTGACGAAAAACTTTCTTTCGCTTTCAACATCCAGAACATATCTTACGGAGTGAAATTTATTGACGAAACCGACCCGCTTCCGCTAAACATTAAAGTCGGTGCAGCATACAAAGCAATAAAAGATTTGACGGTAGCGGTTGATTTAGACGAGTACATTGTTGACAACAAACTCTATGCTTCCGTCGGTGCGGAGTACTGGATAAAGAATGTTCTGGCTTTAAGGAGCGGTTACCGTTTCGGCTATGACACCTCATCTTTAGGCGGCATAGTCGGTCTCGGCGTCGGCGCGGGTGTTAAAATCTGGGGAGTAGTGCTTGATTATGCATTCGTCCCGTTCGGCGATTTAGGCGATACCCACAGAGTTTCCTTCGGGGCAAAGTTTTGATAGGCACACGGAACAGCCGCGGAACTTGTAGCGGGCGAATTGCTATTCGCCGATTGTAGCCGCAGCCCCTTGGTCTGCAATGTCATTGCGAGAGCCGACTTGTCGGCTCGTGACAATCTCGTTTTTTAGACGGTAAAAAATCCGGATGCGCTTACCTCAAAAATAAAAAATTAAAAAAATAAAAAAAGTACTTGACAAACTTTTAGTTTTTTGTTATAGTAATAGTAGGTACGAAAAATGTCGTATCTACAGGTCCGTTAAAGGACATCAATAATTTGAAAACGGCGTAAAACTTTACTCAAACATGCCGCCGGTTAAAAAGGCGGCAAAAAGTTGAGCAGTGGTTTTTTATCGCTTAATTTGTTCTTTGAAAACTGAATAGTTGTGATGAGGTTACAAAGTTACAAAAGTTAATTTCAAAAATGTAGAGCCTATTTTCAAACATATCTAAAAAGAATTTTTTTGGAGAGTTTGATCCTGGCTCAGAACGAACGCTGGCGGCGTGCTTAACACATGCAAGTCGAACGGGTTTCTGCAGAACACCGCAGGGACTAGTGGCAAACGGGTGAGTAATGCGCAGGTCAACAACCGTCAAGAGGGGGATAACATGGCGAAAGCCGTACTAATACCCCGTAAGACCACGGTCGCACTATGCGACAGAGGTAAAAGTTTTATCGCAAGATAAGACGCTTGATGACGTACCTGCGTCCTATCAGGCAGTTGGTGAGGTAACGGCCCACCAAACCGATGACGGGTATCCGGCCTAAAAGGGTGAACGGACACACTGGAACTGAGACACGGTCCAGACTCCTACGGGAGGCAGCAGTGGGGAATATTGCGCAATGGGGGAAACCCTGACGCAGCGACGCCGCGTGGAGGATGAAGGTTCTTTGAATCGTAAACTCCTTTTATTCCTGACAAAGTCCCATCCATCCTGAAACTTAAAGACAATTGACAAGATTAACAGGATTTTAACATCTGATTTTTATCCTGTAAATCCTGTCAGAAGATTTTCTTAAGGTTTTAGAATGGGTGGGATTGATGGTAAGGGATGAATAAGCATCGGCAAACTACGTGCCAGCAGCCGCGGTAATACGTAGGATGCAAGCGTTGTTCGGAATTACTAGGTGTAAAGCGTCTGTAGGTGTCTTGATAAGTTTTGGGTGAAATCCTTTCGCTTAACGAAAGAATTGCCCAAAAAACTGTCAGGATTGAGTGCGAGAGGGGAAACTGGAATTCCTAGTGTAGCGGTGAAATGCGTAGATATTAGGAGGAACACCAATGGCGAAGGCAGGTTTCTGGCTCGTTACTGACACTGAGGGACGAAAGCGTGGGGAGCAAACAGAATTAGATACTCTGGTAGTCCACGCCGTAAACGATGCTCACTAGTTGTGGGAGGTATCGACCCCTTCTGCGGCGTAGCTAACGCATTAAGTGAGCCACCTGGGGAGTACGGCCGCAAGGTTGAAACTCAAAGGAATTGACGGGGACCCGCACAAGCGGTGGAGTATGTGGTTCAATTCGACGCAACGCGAAAAACCTTACCTGGGTTTGACATACCGGTGGTAGGAACTGGAAACAGTAACGACCCGCAAGGGAGCCGGAACAGGTGCTGCATGGCTGTCGTCAGCTCGTGTCGTGAGATGTATGGTTAAGTCCTACAACGAGCGCAACCCCTGTCCTGTGTTGCCACTCCCGCAAGGGAAGCACTCTCAGGAGACCGCCTCGGTTAACGGGGAGGAAGGTGGGGATGACGTCAAGTCCTCATGGCCTTTATGCCCAGGGCTACACACGTACTACAATGGCCGGTACAGAGCGAAGCAAGACCGCAAGGTGGAGCAAATCGCAGAAAGCCGGCCCCAGTTCAGATTGAGGGCTGAAACTCGCCCTCATGAAGTTGGAATCGCTAGTAATCGCGTATCAGCAGGTCGCGGTGAATACGTTCCCGGGTCTTGTACACACCGCCCGTCACACCATGGAAGTAATTTGTACCGGAAGCCGATGTCCCGATTCCCGCAAGGGATAGGAAGTCGCCTATGGTATGGGTTATGACTGGGGTGAAGTCGTAACAAGGTAGCCGTACGGGAATGTGCGGCTGGATCACCTCCTTTATAAGGAGAAAAAGCGCACTTCGTGCGAAGTTAAAGGTATAAATTAAAGGTTAAAATTTTAACCTTAAACCTTAAACCTTTAACCTCACCGAAGGTGCACAGGTCGTTCATCACACTATTCAGTTTTCAGAGAATAAATTTGTAGTTAGATATATAAGCGTTCTTTCAAAGACCCAAAAATGGGTGCAAGGGGACTTTTCGCTCATCGGGCCCATAGCTCAGTTAGTTAGAGCGCGCGCTTGATAAGCGCGAGGTGAGTGGTGCAATTCCACTTGGGCCCAGTAATGAAGCAGAGAATTAGAGAATTAGTTTATACAAAAGAGAATTAGAAATAAAAAAACCTTTAACTAATCTCTAATCAACTCAAAATTTTGCTACGCAAAATTTTGCGGGGGTGTAGCTCAGTTGGGAGAGCGCGTGCTTTGCAAGCATGAGGTCGCCAGTTCAACCCTGGTCACCTCCAGTAAAGACAATTGAGAATTGAAAATTAAGAATTAAAAATAGGTTCTTTGATAAAATCCGTCATAAAACGGGACTCCGATAAATCGGAGGATATAGGGTAGAAAAGTGTCTTAAATCATACAGAAATGTGTGAGACCAAATAATATGGTCAAGTAGTAAAGGGCGTACAGTGGATGCCTTGGCAGATGAAGCCGATGAAGGACGTGGTAAGCTGCGATAAGCGTCGGGGAGGTGCAAACAACCTTTGATCCGGCGATTTCCGAATGGGGAAACCCTTCATAGAGTAATCTATGAAATCCTTAACTGAAATTCAAAATAGGTTAAGGAGGACAACCCGGTGAAGTGAAACATCTCAGTAACCGGAGGAAAAGAAATCAACAGATATTCCGAAAGTAGTGGCGAGCGAAATCGGAAGAGCCCAAACCGTCGTGCTTGCACGGCGGGGTTGTAGGACCGCATAAGTAGAGTAAAAAAATCTGATTTTAGCCGAATGTCTCTGGAAAGAGCGGCAATATAGGGTGATAGTCCCGTAGGCGAAAAAATCAGAACTCGAAGCGGTATCCTGAGTACCGCGGAGCACGTGAAACTCCGCGTGAAACTGCCACGACCACGTGGCAAGGCTAAATACTCTCATCTGACCGATAGTGAACTAGTACCGCGAGGGAAAGGCGAAAAGAACCCCTGACGGGGAGTGAAAAGAACCTGAAACTGTATGCTTACAAGCTACCAGAGTGCTATGACGGTTACGAATGTAGTTGAGTAATCAGTTGCTATTAGTGCCGTAACGCATTATGGTGTGCCTGTTGAAGAATGAACCTGCGAGTTATTGGATCGAGCAAGGTTAAATCTGATGTTAACGCATTAGGTGGAGCCGTAGCGAAAGCGAGTCTGAATAGGGCGATTAGTTCGATTTAATAGACCCGAAGCCAAGTGATCTAACCCTGGACAGGGTGAAGTCCCGGTAACACGGGATGGAGGCCCGAACTGTTGAGTGTTGAAAAACTCCTAGATGAGCTGGGGTTAGGGGTGAAAGGCTAATCTAACTTGGTTATTGCTGGTTCTCCCCGAAATAGCTTTAGGGCTAGCCTGTTGTGTTTAATATAGGTGGTAGAGCACTGGATAGAGTAGGTACCCTAACCGGGTTACCCAATTTAACCAAACTCCGAATGCCTATATTCCAGAACAACGGAGTCAGTTCGTGAGGGATAAGCTTCACGTGCAAAAGGGGAACAGCCCAGACCGTCGTTTAAGGTCCCAAAATTGATGCTAAGTGGCAAAGGATGTAGAATTGCTCAAACAGCTAGGATGTTGGCTTAGAAGCAGCCATCATTTAAAGAAAGCGTAACAGCTCACTAGTCAAGCGGTTCTGCGCCGAAAATTTCCGGGGCTCAAGTATCATACCGAAAACACGGCTGTCAGTGCTTCGCACTGAGTTTAAAGGTATAAATTAAAGGTTAAAATTTTAACCTTAAACCTTAAACCTTTGATTTCAATGCGGAGCATTGACGGGGTAGGGGAGCGTTCCGTATTAGAGTGAAGGCATACCGTAAGGAGTGCTGGACGAAACGGAAGTGAGGATGCAGGTATAAGTAGCGAGAAGGCAGGTGAGAATCCTGCCCGCCGAAAATCTAAGGTTTCCTTGAGCAACGTTCGTCGACTCAGGGTTAGTCGGTCCTAAGCCGAGTCCTTCGTAATGGAGGGGTAGGTGAAGGGCATCAGGTTAATATTCCTGAACCATATCTTAGACGTTATCAGTTTTATGGAGACGCAGAAGGGTAGAGCGGTCCGCGGTTTGAATGTGCGGATTTGCCCCGCAGGAATGCGGGATGACCAGTGCCCCGAAAGGGGTATGAAGCGTTTCAACCACGCTGCCAAGAAAATCCATAAAGCGAGTTTAGGGTATGTCCGTACCGCAAACCGACACAGGTAGATGGGTAGAGAATACTAAGGCGCGCGATTGAATCATCGTTTAGGAACTCGGCAAACTAACCTCGTAACTTCGGAAGAAGAGGTGCCCGAGTAATGCTGGTGGAAAGCAGTCGGATACGGTTGGAGAAGGGGTTATACCCAACACTGCCGGATTCTTACTGTCGGAAATCAGTTTTGAAAGGGTTGCAAGAAAGTGGCCCCTGCGACTGTTTAACAAAAACACAGGACTCTGCTAAAATCGTAAGATGATGTATAGGGTCTGACGCCTGCCCGGTGCTGGAAGGTTAAGGAGAGATGTCATCCCGTAAGGGAGAAGCGTTGAACCGAAGCCCCAGTAAACGGCGGCCGTAACTATAACGGTCCTAAGGTAGCGAAATTCCTTGTCGGGTAAGTTCCGACCTGCACGAATGGCGTAACGATGGGGGCGCTGTCTCAACGATGAATTCGGCGAAATTGTGCTGTCAGTGAAGACGCTGACTACCCGCAACAAGACGGAAAGACCCCGTGGAGCTTTACTGCAATTTAATTTTGAATTACGGGAACATCTGCGTAGAATAGGTGGGACCCTTTGATGTCTGGCTTTTGGGCTGGGCGGAGGGAACAGTGAAATACCACCCTGATATTTCTGTGGTTCTAACTTTGTCCCATATATCTGGGCGAAGGACATAGTTTGATGGGCAGTTTAACTGGGGCGGTTTTCTCCTAAAATGTAACGGAGAAGTTCAAAGGTCACCTCAGCGCGAATAGAAATCGCGCCTCGAGTGCAAGGGCATATGGTGGCTTGACTGCGAGACGTACATGTCGAGCAGGTGCGAAAGCAGGACCTAGTGATCCGGCGGTTTGAAAGTGGAATTGCCGTCGCTCAACGAATAAAAGCTACCCCGGGGATAACAGGCTTATTTCCTCCAAGAGTCCATATCGACGAGGAAGTTTGGCACCTCGATGTCGGATCACCCTATCCTGGGGCTGGAGTAGGTCCCAAGGGTTTGGCTGTTCGCCAATTAAAAGGGTACGTGATCTGGGTTCAGTACGTCGTGAGACAGTACGGTCCCTATCTGTTGCGGGTGATATGAAATTTGAGAGGAGCTGATCATAGTACGAGAGGACCTGATTGGACGAACCTCTGGCGTACCGGTTGTCGTGTCAACGGCAGCGCCGGGTAACCAAGTTCGGACGGGATAAATGCTGAAAGCATATAAGCATGAAACCCACCTCAAAACAAAATTTCACAACCCTGATTCCGACCGTAAGGTTGGGGGAGGGGTAAGAAGGCCACATGTAGATTACGTGTTTGATAGGCAGGGGGTGTAAGTGGTGTAAACCATTGAGCTGACCTGTACTAATCGGCCGTTCGACTTGGCCATATTATTTGGTTTATTAAAGGCAGAGGATAGAGCGTAGAGAGGAGAGGGGAGAGCGTAGTTTCTGTCCTCTGTGCTCTATGTACTATGCTCTGGTGTTACTGGAGGGAAAATGGAACCCGATATGTTGAAAGACATTTATCAGTTGGTTATGGCTCTCGGAATTATCATAGCGGTAAGTAATGTGATGGTAATTATCAAAATGTTTGATGTTTCCAGAACCCTGAAAAAACTTGTAGAAAAACAGTAAAAATTAAATTTTCCCGGTGGTGTTTCCGGTGGGGCAACACCTGTTCCCATTCCGAACACAGAAGTTAAGCCCACCAGGGCCGATGGTACTTATCGCTAATTCGCGGTCGGGAGAGTAGGTCGCCACCGGGATTTTATAAAAGGCAATTGAGAATTGAAAATTGAAAATTAAGAATTGTGGATTTTGACATTTTAATTCTTAACTCTTAATTCTCAATTTGTAATTGTTGTTATAGTCGTAGAAAGTTGGGGCCGCACTTGCGACTTAAAAAAACTTGTCCCGAGATTGTTGAGGGATAACCCAACCGAGACAAAAGAAGGTATCTTCTCTTGCGTTCTCGAAGAAGATATTTTTTTTGTATGAAAATACGGAGTAAAGTATGATTAAAACCAAACAGGAAAAACAGGAGTTCGTAAAATCGTTTGAAAAAGAAATAACTGCGGCTAAAAATTTTTGTTTTGCCGGTTATCAGGGTCTGACGGTTAAAGAACTTGACGACCTGCGTAAAAAAGTAAAATCCACCGATGCGGAATTCCGCGTTATTAAAAATCGCCTCGTCGCAAAAGTCCTCAAAAATCTTAAAATTGATAATTTTGACGAACATCTCCGGGGGGCAACTGCAATAATTCTTGAAAAAGGCGACCCGGTTAAAACTATTAAAACGCTTTCCGTATTCTCAAAAAATAACAATAAACTGAAAATAAAGGCGGGTTATTTTGATAATAAATTTTTGTCGGCAACCGATGTGGCAAAAATAGCATCGTTGCCTTCAAAAGAACAACTCATAGCACAGGTTGTTTTCAGCATTTCATCACCGCTGATAAGGTTGATGAATGTCTTGACCGCTCCGATGAGGAATTTAGCAGTTGTGTTGAAAGCGGCAAGCAATAAAAAATAAATTCAAGAAAAAATGGAGGTGAGTAAAATGGCTACAAACGGAAAAGACGAGATTTTGGAAGCGATTTCTAAAATGACCGTTATTGAATTAGCAGATATGGTCAAGGCGCTTGAGGAAAAGTTCGGCGTTTCTGCGGCTTCTTTTGCAGCGGGACCGCAGGCTTCATCTGCCGGTAGCGGTGCAGCAGCTGAGGAAAAAACTGATTTCACCGTGGTTCTTACATCTGCCGGTGCTCAAAAAATCAATGTTATTAAAGTGGTTCGCGAACTTACGGGTCTGGGTTTGAAAGAGGCAAAAGACCTTGTTGAGGCAGCGCCGAAACCGGTCAAAGAGAGCATTCCGAAAGCACAGGCAGAGGAAATCAAAAAGAAACTTACCGACGTGGGTGCAACTGTTGAAGTCAAATAGTAGCGAGTAGCGAGTGGTAGTTGCCAACCTTTGGTTGGCTTATTTTCAGGCGAGCGACCGAAGGAAGTCCCTTTATGGGCAAGCTCGCCAACTACAAACTACTTCCTACTTGCTATTTCCTGGAGTTCAAATGAAAAGAATCAGTTTCGCCAAATTTTCGCCGATTATTAACCTGCCGGATTTGATAGAGGTTCAGAAGGATTCGTTTAAGGAGTTTTTACAGGAAGATGTCCCGCCGGAAAAAAGAAAGTTGTCGGGGCTTCAGGCGTCATTTCTGGATGTTTTTCCGATTGCCTCAACCAACGGTGAATACATTCTGGAATTCGTTTCATATGAACTGGCTAAGCCGAAGTTTACCGAAGAGGAAGCATTGCTCACCGACTCAAATTATGCCGCCTCTCTAAAAGCGACATTCCGTTTATTAGCAAGACAGGAAAAAGGAACTCCGAAGGAAATCTCCGAGCAGGATGTATATGTCTGCGACCTTCCTTTGATGACCAAAAAAGCGACATTCATAATAAACGGCGTTGAAAGGGTTGTTGTGACCCAGATGCATCGCTCTCCGGGCGTTATCTTTGAAGAAGATGAAGAAACGCCTATTTCTATTTACGGGAAACATCTTTTTTTCGCCAGAATTATTCCGTATCGCGGTGCATGGGTGGAGTTTGAATATGACGACAAAAATATACTATGGGTAAGGATTGACAAAAAGAAAAAGTTTCTTGTCACGACATTCTTACGAGCCATAGGCATAGAAAGGGATTCTGATATTCTAAAGTTTTTCTACAAAAAGGAAAACATTCCGCTCTCCGAGGCAGCCGTCGGAAGAATTGTTGCGGAGGACATAGTGAACATTAAAACGGGCGAGGTTCTGGCGGAAACGAACCGCCGTATCACAGAGGATTTGCTGACGATTATGCGCTCGTCCGGCAAAATAAAATCCGTTCCCGTCATCATTACAGAAATAAAATTGCAGGAATCAGTCGTAAAAGATATGACCATTTCGGAAACCCTCGCGCTGGATAAAATTAAAACAAGAAACGATGCGATAATGTATATCTACCGTCAAAATCGCGCAATGGAATATGTAAAACCCGACCAGGCGGTGGAATATTTTGAAAACCTCATCTTAAAAAATCCTAAAAAATATGATTTGTCAAAAGTAGGCAGGTTTAAGATAAACAGAAAATTCAAGAAAATTTTTGAAGAGTTGGGTTTTGCCGAAAGCACCCCGAAAGAAACCAAAAAAACCCTTACCGTTGAGGATATAGTCGCTACAATGAAATACATGATTGACTTGAACAACGGGCTGGGGAGCGCCGACGACCGTAAGATTGACGATATAGACCATCTCGGCAACCGGAGAATACGGGCAGTCGGTGAACTTTTGGAAAACCAGATGCGTATCGGTCTTGCCCATATGGTTCGTTTAACCAGAGAAAAAATGAACTCATTAGAGCGAGTTCAAGCGACTCCGCGGAACATATTAAATACTCAGCCGGTCATCGGCATTATAAAGAAATTTTTCGGCACGGGGCAGTTATCGCAATATATGGACCAGATAAATCCTCTGGCGGAACTGACTCACAAAAGACGGCTTTCCGCGCTGGGTCCCGGAGGTCTCCACAGGAAACGCGCCGGTTTTGAGGTGCGCGATGTCCATTACACTCATTACGGAAGAATCTGTCCGATTGAAACCCCGGAAGGCGCAAACATCGGGTTAATCACATCGCTTGCCTGTTATTCAAGAGTAAATGAATACGGGCTTTTGGAAACGCCTTACAGAAAAGTCATAAAAGGCAGAGTTACCGACGAGATAGAATATATGACAGCCGATAAAGAGGACGATATTATTATCGCACAGGCGAATTCACCCATTGACAAATCCGGAAGATTTACTACAAACAGCGTTTCTTCCCGGCACGGCGGCGAGTTCATTTTCGTCACACCGGATAAAATTGATTATATGGATATTTCGCCGTTGCAGGTGGTTTCAACTTCCGCCGCACTCATACCATTTTTGGAACATGACGACGCCAACCGTGCGCTTATGGGTTCAAATATGATGAGGCAGTCGGTTCCTCTTATTTCGCCCGAGCAACCGGTAGTAGCAACGGGCATTGAGGATAACATCGCGAAGGATACCGGCGCCGTAGTTGTATCCGAAAAAAGCGGCGAGGTCTTGAGCGTTGATTCCCGTCAGATTGCTATCAAGGATAAGGAAACAGGCGTTATTGACGTATATAAACTTAAAAAATTTGAGAGGTCCAATCAGGACACCTGCATAAACCAGATACCGATTGTTAAAAAAGGCGATTCTATAAAAAAAGGTCAGCCGATTGCCGACGGTGCGTCCACAAAAGACGGTTCCCTTGCTCTCGGCAGAAATATGTTGGTTGCTTTTATGTCGTGGGAGGGCTACAACTACGAGGATGCCATTCTGGTATCTGAAAAATTAGTCCGCGAGGATATGTTCACATCGGTCCACATACAGGAGTTTATCGCCGAATCGCGGGATACAAAAATGGGTCCCGAGGAAATAACGAAGGATATTCCTAATGTATCAAAAGATGCGATGCTGAACCTTGACGAAGACGGCATTATCGTCGTCGGAAGTAATGTTGAGCCGGGAGATATCCTGGCGGGAAAAATTACGCCGAAGGGCGACCAGCAGACGACACCGGAGGAACGGCTTTTAAGAGTGATATTCGGCAAAAAATCGGAAGAGGCGAAGGATGTTTCGCTCCGCGTACCGCCGGGCGTTTATGGAAAAGTCAGCGATGTAAAAATTTTTGAGAGAAAAGAAAAATTGTCCAGGGAAGAGACTAAAAAACGGGTAAAAGAGATTGAATCAAAATATAAGAAGGAACTTATAAATGCCAAAACGGTTTATGATGAGACGGTAAAATCGCTGTCCGAACGGACTTCTTCAAAAGAGGCAAAAATAAACGCGGCTCAGAAAAAAGAGGAGATAATAAAAGCAAAAGAACTTTTTAAAAAACGGCAGGAAGAATTTAAGAAAGCCGAAAGATTTGATAAAGATGCATTGAAGAGCGGCGACGATCTTCCCGTAAGCGTAAATAAAATCGTCAAGGTCTACATCGCAACCACGAGAAAAATTCAGGTCGGCGATAAAATTTCCGGCCGCCACGGCAATAAAGGCGTGGTCGCAAAAATTCTTCCCGCTGAAGATATGCCCTATCTTCCCGACGGTACGCCGGTTGATATGATAATATCGCCGCTGTCCGTTCCCTCCAGAATGAATGTAGGGCAGATTTTGGAGATGATGCTCGGCTGGGCGGGTATCCAGATGAATTATCAGGCGATATGTCCCGTATTCAACAGCGCCAAAGAGGAAGAAATAAAACAGCAGATAGCGCTTGCTAAAAAACATTTAATTTCCAAAGGGGTAAGAAAGGACTTTTTGCCGGATGACAGTTGCCGCATCACGCTTTACGACGGCAGGACCGGAGTTCCTTTTTCCGAAAAAATTACAATCGGATATATGTACATTATGAAATTAGCGCATCTTGTGGACGATAAAATGCACGCCCGCTCAACAGGTCCCTATTCGCTTATAACCCGCCAGCCGTTGGGCGGAAAAGCGCACGGCGGCGGCCAAAGAATGGGCGAAATGGAGATATGGGCGATTGAGGGCTACGGCGCCGCGCATACGCTGCAGGAATTTCTGACGATAAAAAGCGACGATGTCGCCGGCCGCACAAAGATGTATGAAGCGATAATAAACGGCAAGCCGATAACTCAGATGGGTGTGCCGGAATCATTCAAAGTTTTGGTGAAGGAATTACAGTCGTTGGGATTGAATATAGAACTATTAAAAGGTTAAAGGTATAAATTAAAGGTTAAAATTTTAAACCTTAGACCTTATTTTAACCTTAAACCTTAAACCTTTAACTTCCGAGCGTAGCGAGGTATATGTGGCTAAATTTATCAAAAATCAGTTGAGAAAAATGTCGCAGATGAAACCGAAAAGGAAAGCGATCCCGCAGTTGAATTATGCGGAGTTTGACAAAATCAAAATTTCTCTCGCATCGCCGGAGGTTATCCGTTCGTGGAGTTACGGCGAGGTGAGAAAACCGGAGACCATAAATTACAGGACATTCAAGCCGGAGAGAGATGGGCTTTTCTGCGAGAAAATTTTCGGACCCGTCAACGATTGGGAGTGCAACTGCGGAAAATACAAATGGGTCAAGCATAAGGGTATTGTATGCGACAGATGCGGCGTTGAGGTCACGGAATCAAAAGTCCGCCGGGAGCGGATGGGTCATATTGACCTTGCTACTCCAATCGCGCATATCTGGTTTATGAGAAAAAATCCTTCCAAAATTGCAACCCTTTTGGATATGAAACTTTCAGAAATTGAAAAAATCGTTTATTATGCAATGTATGTGATTTTGTCAATTGAAAAAAATGAGAACAAACTGCCGGTATATGAAAAACAACTCATTACCGACGAAGAATATCAAAAATATAAAGCCGACCCGGAATTAAAAATTAAGGTTGGAATAGGTGCGGGTGCTGTTTTAGAGTTAATCAAAAGTACCGACTTGCAAAAAGAGGCGAAGGAAATATCTGCCGACATTAAAAAAGGGAAGTCAGAGGCGAACAAGGTTAAGTTTGTCAAACGGCTTCGTCTGATAAACGGGTTTATAAAAAGCGGACTTAAGCCCGAATGGATGGTTCTTACCACAATTCCTGTTCTTCCGCCTGATTTAAGGCCATTGGTCCCTCTTGAAGGAGGCAGATTCGCCGCATCGGACTTGAACGATTTATACAGAAGAATAATAAACAGGAATAACCGTCTCCGTCATCTGGAAGCGCTGAAATCGCCGGAACTTATGATTCACAATGAAAAACGGTTATTGCAGGAGGCGGTTGACTCTCTTTTTGAAAACGGGGCCAAGGGAAAAATAGTAACGGGCGCCGGCAACAGGCCTTTGAAATCACTTTCAGACGTCATCAAAGGAAAAAATGGTCGTTTCCGTCAGAATCTCTTAGGAAAAAGAGTTGATTATTCCGGAAGAAGCGTTATAGTTGTTGGTCCCGAGATGAAGTTGAGCCAGTGCGGGCTGCCTAAAGAAATGGCGCTTGAATTATTCAAACCCTACATCATTAAAGAAATAATAAACCGCGGGCTGGTTTCCTCGTTAAAAGCCGCAAAAAGATTTTTAGAAAAACAAAGACCGGAGGTCTGGGACATACTTGAAAATATCACGAAAAATCATCCGGTTATGCTGAACCGCGCGCCTACCCTGCACAGAATGGGCATTCAGGCATTTTATCCGGTTTTGATTGAGGGTCGGGCAATCCGGCTACATCCTTTAACCTGTACGGCGTTCAACGCCGACTTTGACGGCGACCAGATGGCTGTTCATGTCCCGTTATCCGAAGAGGCGATAAAAGAGGTTAAGGAAAGAATACTTTCAATAAATAATCTTCTCCTTCCGTCAAACGGCAGACCGGTAGTTGCACCGAGTCAGGATATGGTTGTCGGCTGTGCGTTTCTTACAAAACCCAAAGAGGGTGTTCTGGGCGAGGGAATGATTTTTTCGGATACGGATGAAGTGCTGACTGCATATCAGAATAAACAGGTTGACCTTAATGCAAAAATAAAGGTGAGAGGGATAAATAAAATCAGAGAATTAGAGAATCAGAGAATTAGAGAATTAGATAAATGGACTGATTACACGACGGTAGGGCGGGTGATATTCAACAGTGTAATTCCCGCCGAGTTGGGTTTTACCAATAAGAGCATCGGAAAAAAAGATATTTCAAACATAGTGGAATCCTCTTTCAAAAAATTAGGCAACGATAAGACCGTTTTACTTTTGGACGAAATTAAAAAAATGGGTTTCCGTCACGCAACGCTCTCCGGTCTTTCAATTTCCGTTGACGATTTAATCGTCCCGCCGGAAAAATCGAAAATGATAAGTGAAGCCCGCCAAAAAGTTCAGGAGTTTGAAAGACAGGCCAGGAAAGGCGTCATAACGAATAAAGAGAGGTATGAAAAAATCGTTGACGAATGGACGAGAACTACCGATAAAATCTGCAACAGGATGTTTGATAAAATGGAAGAGCAGGAAAATCAGCCGTACAAAGAGGGCGAGCCGAAGTTCAATTCCGTTTTTATTATGTCAAACTCCGGCGCCAGGGGAAGCCGTGCGCAGGTGAGGCAGTTGGGCGGTATGAGAGGTCTTATGGCTAAACCGGCAAAACGGCTGACAGGACAGGTCGGCGAAATTATTGAGCAGCCGGTTGAGGCGAATTTTAGAGAAGGACTTACCGTTCTGGAGTATTTTATTTCAACCCACGGCGGAAGAAAAGGTCTTGCGGATACCGCGCTTAAAACATCGGAAGCCGGCTATCTAACCCGGCGTCTAGTTGACGTCGCGCATGATGTAGTCGTTACCGAGGACGACTGCGGCACGTTGAACGGAATAAAAGTAGGCGCCATCGTTTCGGGTGATGAGGCAATAGAGCCGTTGGTTGAAAGGATAGTCGGGAGATGCGCTCTTGATAATATCGTCGGCGTTATTCAGACCCCGCAGGGCGACTACAAGGAAGAACTCATATTAAAAGAGAATGAAATAATAACGCGCGAACAGGCGGAAAAAGTTGCTAAAGCCGGTATTGAATCCATTAGAATCCGCTCCGTTTTAACCTGCGAGACAAAAAACGGCATCTGCGCAAAGTGTTACGGAATTAATCTTGCCTCCGCCAGACCGATAGAAAAAGGCGAGGCGATAGGAATCATAGCGGCGCAGTCCATCGGCGAGCCGGGCACGCAGTTGACGTTGAGAACTTTTCACATCGGCGGCACCGCATCCAGAATTGTAAAAGAGGCAAGTATTGTCGTAGAGAAGGACTCAACGGTAAAATTTTTCAATTTAAGACATATTAAAAACCGCTCCGGAAAAATAATAGTCGTTTCAAGAAATGCGGAGATGCAACTTGTTTCGGGTAAGTGGAAAAAAACATACAAACTTCCTTACGGCACCGAGATAAAATATGTGAAGGACACAAGAGTTCCGAAAGGCACAGTAGTTGCATCATGGGATTCATACACGATGCCAGTTATAACGGAACATAAGGGATTAGTTCATCTAAAAGATGTCGTTGAGGGCGCAACAATGCACGAGGCGGAAAATAAAATCACACAGCAGAAAGAGCGGGTAATTATTGAACATCCCGGAACGAAAATGAATCCGCAGGTGGCCGTTACCGACGCAGGTAAAAAGGTTGCGACATATCCGCTCCCCGTAGGGACGCACATTGTTGTTGACAATAACCAGCCGGTTGAAGCAGGGGATATTATAGCAAAAATTCCCCGCGAGTATGCAAAAAGCAAGGACATTACCGGCGGCTTACCGAGGGTCGCAGAACTTTTTGACGCTAGAAAACCTAAAAACACGGCGATTATTTCCGAACTTGAAGGGACGGTGACGATCGGTTCCGGCGAAGAAGGAACTTTTGTAACTGTTGAAAGCGAATCGGGAATAAAAAGAGAATATAAAATCCCGCAGGGCAAACATCTTATGGTCTACGAAGGCGACAGGGTAACGGTCGGCGAAACACTTACCGACGGTTCCGTTGACCCGCATGACATACTGGATGTTTTGGACGTCAAGGGCGTGCAGGAGTTTTTAGTCAACGAGATCCAGGAGGTTTATCGTCTGCAGGGCGTAACAATAAATGATAAGCATATTGAGGTCATCGTAAGGCAGATGCTGTTGAATGTTAAAATAGAAAAATCCGGCGACAGCAGTTTCCTTGAAGGCGAACTTATAAATAAATTTGATTTTGATGCGGAAAACAGGAAGGTAGAGGCGAAAGGCGGCGTCGCCGCTGAAGCAAGTCCTGTGCTTTTGGGAATTACCCGGGCGTCGCTTTCTTCAAGGTCCTGGATTTCCGCTGCTTCATTTCAGGAGACATCAAGAATCCTGACCGATGCGGCCGTGCGCGGCGCAGTTGATAATTTAGTCGGTTTGAAAGAAAATGTTATTATCGGCCATTTGATTCCTGCGGGAACGGGTTTTAGAGGGGCTTCCGCCAGGGAAAAAAATCCAAAAGCGTAGCGAGTAAAACGCACCCCGCGCAATAACAATGCGGGATAAAAGAATAAATAGAAACGGCGTACCGGTAAATATAAAAATTTAAAAAATAAAAAAAACACTTGACAATACTTATATTATTTTTGTATAATTAAATTTCTTATATTAAAAAGGCAGAGGATAGAGCATAGAGGGGAGAGCGTAGAGAATATTTTTCTATGCTCTACGCACTATGCTCTGATGTTAATATGTTAACTGTAAATCAATTAGTTAAAAACGGCAGGTTGATATCAAGGCGGAAAAGTAAAACCCCGGCGTTGGCTGAGTCGCCCCAGAGAAGGGGTGTTTGCACGAGGGTTTATACGACCACGCCGAAAAAACCGAACTCTGCTTTAAGAAAAGTTGCAAGGGTAAAACTTACATCAGGTTTTGAAGTTACCGCCTATATACCCGGTATCGGACATAATTTGCAGGAACATTCAATTGTTCTGGTCAGGGGCGGTCGTGTAAAAGATTTACCGGGCGTCAGGTATCATATAGTTAGAGGAACTCTTGATGCCACAGGCGTCAGCGGAAGAAATCAAGGTCGTTCAAAATATGGTGCGAAAAAGCCGAAAGCGGGTGTTGTAAAAGCAGCAGCTCCGGCAGCACCACCGGCACCGACAGTGTAGGGGCAAGGAATAGAGAATAGAGAATTAGAGAATTAGAGAATTAGATTTTTTTCCAATTCACCAATTCTCTGTCGTATAAACTAATTCTCTTTCGTATAAACTGATTTTCCAATTCTCTGGTGTTAATATGTCAAGAAAAGCGAGAAAAATAAAAAAAGAACCTGCGAAACCTGACTATAAATACAACAGTTTGGTCATCTCCCGATTTATATTTGATATGCTGAAATGCGGGAAACGTTCTCATGCCGAGACAATTTGTTACGATGCGATGGATATAATAAAAGAAAAAACAAAACAGGAACCGATGACGGTTTTAGAGCGTGCGATAAAAAATGTAAAACCGCTTTTAGAAGTAAAACCCCGTCGTGTCGGCGGTGCAACATATCAGATTCCTATTGAAGTAAAACACGACCGCGGAATTGCTCTTGCCGTCAGATGGCTTTTGATGTATGCGGCCGGTAGAAAAGGCAAGCCGATGAGTGAGCGTTTATCTTCCGAGATAATTGATGCCTCCAACAATACCGGCAGCGCCGTTAAAAAAAGAGAGGATACCCACAAGATGGCGGAGGCAAACAAGGCGTTCGCACATTATCGTTGGTAGAAAGGCAGGGAAATAGTTTAAACGAAAGAGAATTAGTTTATACGACAGAGAATTAGAAATTGCTTGACTAATTCTCTAATTCTCTAATCTCTAATTCTCTGGTGTTAATTATGCCTGTTTTAGAAATTGAAAAAAAGACCAGTAAAAATAAAATGACTGATTTATCAATCATCAGAAATATCGGAGTTATAGCACATATAGACGCGGGTAAAACAACTACCACCGAGCGGCTGCTTTTTTATAGCGGAAAAATTCACCGCATCGGAAACGTTGATGAAGGAACCACCACTACCGATTGGATGGAACAGGAGCAGGAGAGGGGTATTACCATCACTTCTGCCGCGATAACATTGGAATGGCAGGGGCACACCATCAATGTCATAGACACTCCCGGTCATGTTGATTTTACCGCGGAGGTCGAAAGATCTCTTCGCGTCCTTGACGGCGCCGTCGTTGTTTTCTGCGGTGTCGGCGGCGTCCAGCCGCAGTCCGAAACGGTCTGGCGTCAGGCGGACAGATACAAAATTCCCCGTCTTACATTTATCAATAAACTTGACAGGACCGGCGCAAACTTTTTCGGTGTTGTGGATGCGATGAGGAAAAAACTCAATACAAACCCGGTGCTTTTACAGATACCAATCGGCAGTGAAGATAAATTATCCGGAATGGTTGATTTAATAAAAATGAAAGCGTTTCAATATACCGACGAACTCGGAGTAAAATTTGAGGAAATAGAAATTCCGCAGGAACTTCGCCCGCTCGTTAAAGAATACAGGGCAAAACTTATTGAGGCATCCGCCGACGCAGACCATAATATTATGCATAAGTTCGTAAGCGGCGACGGTAAAATTAGCGAAGAGGAACTCATCAATGCGGTAAGGACCCTGACAATTTCCGGAAAAATAGTTCCCGTCCTGTGCGGTTCTAGTCTTAAAAATAAAGGCGTTCAGTTTTTACTTGATGCGATTGTTTCATATCTGCCTTCGCCGCTTGATATTCCTGCCATTGAGGGGCTAAATCCCGAAACCGAATCAACTGAAAAAATAAAAAGGGCTGCTGATGAAACAGCGCCTGCATCAGCGCTTGCGTTCAAAATCCAGACCGACCCGTTTGTGGGGCGTCTGACATACATCAGAGTTTATTCAGGGACTATCAAAAGAGGACATTCAATCTACAATTCAACAAGGGCTAACCGTGAACGAATAGCAAAACTTGTGAAAATGCACGCCAACGACCGCGAAGAGGTTGAAGAAGTAATAGCAGGCGATATAGCGGGTGTGGTAGGTTTCAAAAAAACTTTTACCGGCGATACACTCTGCGATGAAAAAGAACCGATAATTCTTGAAAACATAAAATTTCCCGACCCTGTGATATGGCTTGCGATTGAACCGAAGACAAAATCAGACGAGGAAAAACTTTCCAAAGCACTTTCCAAACTTTCCGAGGAAGACCCGACATTTAAGTTAAAAATAGACACTGAAACCGGCCAGACGATTATTTCCGGAATGGGTGAATTGCATCTGGAAATTCTTGTTGACAGAATGAAGCGGGAATTTTCCGTTGCGGCAAACATAGGCGCGCCTCAGGTTGCTTACAAAGAAACGGTAAAAAGAACCGCTGAGGCAACCGGAAAGTTTATCCGTCAGACCGGCGGTCACGGGCAGTACGGGCATGTTGTTTTGACGGTTGAACCAAATGTAAAAGGTAAGGGTTTTGAATTTATAAATGATATCAGAGAGGGCAGAATCCCTCGTGAATTTTTTTCATCAATTGAGGATGGAATTATTTCAGCGCTTGAAACCGGAGTCCTCGGCGGTTTCCCCGTTGTGGATGTCAAGGTAACACTTTTGGACGGCTCATATCACGAGGTTGATTCATCGGACATCGCTTTTAAGATGGCGGCATCAATCGGGACAAAGGAAGCGCTTAAAAAAGCGTCCCCCGTTTTATTGGAGCCGATAATGAAATTGGAAGTAATTACACCCGACGAATATCTTGGCGATATTCTGGGCGATATAAACTCACGCCGCGGAAGGATTGAGAATATGTCAACCAATAAAAAAATTCATACAATTGACGGTTCTGTTCCTCTGGCAGCAATGTTCGGTTATTCATCGTCGCTGCGTTCGTTGTCCCAGGGACGGGCGACTTATACGATGGAGCCGGCATTTTACGAGACCGTTTCTGAAAAATTAGCGCAGGAGATATTGGGAATAGTATGAAAAAGAGATTAGAGATTAGAGATTAGAGATTATTTGTATAAACTAATTCTCTAATTCTCTGTCGTATAAACTAATTCTCTGACTTAAACGGAGGTGTTTTATGGCGAAGCAAAAATTTGCAAGGACGAAGTTGCATGTCAATGTCGGAACAATCGGTCATGTTGACCACGGTAAAACCACACTAACAGCGGCCATAACGAAGGTTCAGGAGAAAAAGGGTTTTTCAAAATTCATAAGTTATGACGAGGTTGCGAAGGCGTCGGAGTCACAGGGCCGCCGCGACGAAACAAAAATCCTGACCATCGCAATTTCACATGTTGAGTATGAAACGGAAAAGAGGCACTATGCCCATATTGACTGTCCGGGTCATGCCGATTACATTAAAAATATGATAACAGGTGCCGCTCAGATGGACGGAGCAATACTTGTCGTTTCAGCCGCCGACGGTCCTATGCCTCAAACCAGAGAGCATATTCTTCTTGCCCGTCAGGTAAATGTTCCCCACATCGTCGTCTATCTCAATAAAGTTGATGTTGTGGACGACAAAGAACTTATTGATTTGGTTGAACTGGAAATAAGAGACCTCTTAAATAAATACGGGTTCCCCGGCGACAAGACGCCGATTATCCGCGGCAGCGCTCTGAAAGCAATGCAGGGTGATACAAGCGAGCTCGGAGAACAGTCAATCTGGAAACTGATGGATGCGATTGACTCCACAATTCCCGACCCGAAACGTGAAACTGACAAACCGTTTTTGATGAGCGTTGAGGATGTATTCACAATTACGGGCAGAGGAACGGTTGCAACCGGCAGAATTGAACGCGGAAAAGTGAAAACCGGCGATGCGGTTGAACTGGTAGGAATTCAGGAGACAAGAAAGTCGGTTGTCACATCAGTTGAAATGTTCAGAAAAATTTTAGATGAAGCCCAGGCCGGTGATAATGTCGGGGTGCTTTTAAGAGGAGTTGAAAAAGAACAGATTGAACGCGGGCAGGTAATAGCGGCACCCGGAACTATCACACCGCATAAAAAATTCAAAGCGCAGGTATATATACTCACAAAAGACGAAGGCGGAAGGCATACTCCGTTCTTTCAAGGTTACAGACCGCAGTTTTATTTCAGGACGACCGATGTTACGGGCGTCGTCAATTTGCCGAAAGGCGTTGAAATGACTATGCCTGGCGACCATGTGGAAATAGTCGGAGAACTCATATCGCCCATCGCTATGGAGAAGGAATTGAGGTTTGCCATCAGAGAGGGCGGTCATACTGTCGGCTCGGGTGTGATTTCAGAAATAATAGAATAAAAGGGGCAGTGAATTAGTTTATACGAAAGAGAATTAGTTTATACGACAGAGAATTAGATATTGCTTGACTAATTCTCTAATTCTCTAATTCTCTAATTCTCTGATTTTAAGTGGCGAAAACGGAACAGTTGGCACAATCACAGAGAATAAGAATTCGTTTGCAGGCATATGACCATAAGATGCTGGATACCTCGCTTTCCGAAATTATTCAGACAGCGAAGCGCACGGGAGCGTCTATTTCCGGTCCCGTTCTTTTGCCTACAAGAATAAAAAAATACACCGTTCTTCGTTCGCCTCATGCCGATAAAAAGTCCAGAGAGCAGTTTGAAATGAGAATCCATAAACGGCTTGTTGATATAATTCATCCGACGCCTCAAACGGTGGATGCACTAATGAAACTGGACTTGCCGGCAGGTGTGGATGTGGAGATAAAGGCGTAAAGGCAGAGCGTAGAGGGGAGAGCGGAGAGAATAGTTTTCTGTGCTCTATGTCCTATGCTCTATGCTCTGACGTTAAATATGAAGTCAATAATCGGCACAAAAATCGGTATGACACAAATATATTTGGAAAAAGGGGAAGCGGTTCCTGTGACGGTGATATCCTGCGGTCCTTGTGTCGTCACCAAAGTTAAAACTGTTAAGACCGACGGCTATAACGCAGTTCAGGTCGGCTATCAAACCGTGTCAGAAAAAAAACTTAATAAGCCGAAAATCGGTCATTTCAAAAAGGCCGGCACCGGATTATTTAAAGTTTTGAAAGAGTTTCGCGTTGATAATCCGGCTGATTATAAATTAAATCAGGAAATAAAAACTGATATTTTTTCCGCCGGTGATTTTGTGGATGTAACCGGCGTCTCAAAAGGACACGGTTTTCAGGGAGTGGTAAAAAGACATGGTTTTAGCAAAGGGCCTGTTACACATGGACAATCGGACAAACTTCGCTCTCCGGGAACCATCGGTGCGCAGAGACCTCAAAAAGTTAGGAAGGGCTTAAGAATGGCCGGCAGAATGGGCGGCGTCGGTTCTACAATTCAAAAATTAAAAGTCGTAAAAATTATTCCGGAAAAAAATATATTATTGGTGAAAGGCGCGGTTCCGGGCGTAAAAAACGGACAGGTTATTATTACCGAGACGGTAAAGAAAGTAAAAGTGAAACCTGTAGTTGTGCAGAAAGAAGCCAAAAAGGCAGTGAGAAAAAGTGAAAAGAAGTGAAGGGAAGTGAAAGGAAGTGAAAGGAAGTTTTCTTTTGTTCACTTTTATTCACTGTTTCATCACTGTCGTTCACTGATATTAACATGGAAGCAAATATTTATAATATAAAAGGCGAAAAAACCGGCAGTGCGACATTACCGGAAAATATTTTTAATGCGAAGATAAATGTTCCGCTGATGCATGAGGTGGTTACATGGTATCTCGCAAATTGGCGTCAGGGAACGCACTCGGCAAAAACCAGGGCAGAAGTTTCCGGTTCCGGCAAAAAACCATGGAAACAGAAAGGCACAGGACGGGCCCGGGCGGGAAGTATCCGTTCACCGCTGTGGCGTCACGGCGGCGTGATTTTTGCTAAAAAACCGAGAGAATTTTCTTATTCAATGCCGAAGAAAAAAGTTCACCTTGCGCTTTTGTCGGCGCTTTCTTCAAAAGCAAAAGACGGTTCAATTATGGTGCTTGATGAACTTAAAATAGCTACACCCAAAACAAAATCGGTTGCCGAGATAATAAAGACCCTGAAATTAAAAAAAAAGGTGCTTCTTGTTTCAAAAAGGGACAAAACGCTGAATATGGCATCAAGAAATATAGCAAATTTATTTTTACACGATGTAACGGACTTGACGACTTACGATGTTTTGAATGCGGATAAAATTTTATTTACAAAGGAGTCATTAGACAGATGCTCAATCCTTTCAACATAATAAAAAAACCGGTTATTACCGAAAAGGCAACGAAGTTAAAAGAGAAAGAAAATAAATACCAGTTTATCGTCGCAAAAGATGCCACGAAAGGACAGATAAAAGAGGCAATAAAGCAGCTTTTTGATGTTGATGTAGAAAAAATCCGTACTGCTATATTGCCGGGAAAATTAAGAAGAATGGGTGCACATGCGGGCTATAGGTCCGACTTCAAAAAAGCGATTGTGAATATAAAAAAAGGACAGACGATAAAAATAGTTGAAGGTGTCTGAAAAAAGGTTAAAATTTTAAATATTAGACCTTATTTTAACCTTTAACCTGAACTTAAAATGGGTATAAAAACATACACGCCATACACGCCGTCAAGGCGGTTCATAACAAGTGATGATTTCTCGGATATAACAAAAAAAACTCCGGAGAAGTCGCTATTGCTGCCGCTTCCAAGAACCGGCGGTAGAAACAATACAGGGCATCTTACCGTCCGGCATCAAGGCGGCGGTCATAAAAAGATGTATCGGATAATTGATTTCAAAAGGGACAAAAGAAATGTTTCGGCGGATGTTATTGCCGTTGAATACGACCCCAATCGTTCATCGCGGATAGCATTGGTTAAATATTCCGACGGTGAAAAAAGATATATTATTTGTCCGGCAGGCCTTAAAGTCGGCGATAAAATTGAAAGCGGGGAAAAAGCGGAAATAAAAGTCGGCAATTCGCTGCCCATTTCAAATATACCCGTAGGAGTTGAAATTCACAATTTGGAACTTGTACCCGGTCTTGGTGCAAAACTTGTCCGCTCTGCCGGCGGTGTTGCACAAATTATGGCTAAGGAAGGCGATTTCGCACATATAAAAATGCCATCCGGCGAAGTAAGAATGATTCCCGTAAAATGTTATGCGACGATAGGACAGATAGGCAATCTTGACCATGAAAATATAGTTCTGGGAAACGCCGGCAGAAGCAGGCATCTGGGAATTAGACCGACGGTTAGAGGAACTGCTATGAATTCCGTTGACCATCCGCACGGCGGCGGTCGGGGAAAATCAAAAGGAAACAATCAGCCGCAATCGCCATGGGGTCAGCCGGCGAAGGGCTTCAAAACCCGTTCAAAAAAGAAGTGGACCGATATGTATATTATTAACAGAAGACCAAAGGGAGTGAGATAGAGAGGCAGAGAATTAGTTTATACGACAGAGAATTGGTGAATTGGAAAAAAATCTAATTCTCTAATTCTCTAATTCTCTGGTGTTACTATGAGTCGTTCAACAAAAAAAGGTCCGTATATTGACGAAAAACTCTTTAAAAAGGTTGAAAAGCTCAATGCTACAGGACAAAAAACGCTTATCAAAACCTGGGCTCGTGCGTCTGTAATTCCGCCGGAGTTTGTCGGTCACACATTCGGCGTTCATAACGGCAGAAAGTTTTTATCCGTCTATGTAAGCGAAAATATGGTGGGTCATCGTCTCGGAGAATTTTCGCCGACCAGATTTTTCAGAGGTCACGGCGCCGCGCATACAAAAGAGGCGTTGGAAAAGACATAAAGGGCAGAGAATTAGTTTAAACGAAAGAGAATTAGTTTAAACGACAGAGAATTGGTGAATTAGAAAAAAATCTAATTCTCTAATTCTCTAATTCTCTAATTCTCTGGTGTTAACATGGAATCAAAAGCGATATCAAAATTTGCGAGAAATCCATACAGAAAAGTAAATCAGGTGCTTTCACTTATAAGAGGGAAACGGGTTTCTGAGGCAATTAGAATATTGTCATTTGTTAAGAAGGGCTCGGTTTCCCTTATAGAAAAAACTTTAAAATCGGCTGCTGCAAACAGCGGTCATCTCAAAAATCCGGAGTTAATTTTCGTTAAAAAGGCGTTTGCTACAATGGGGCCTCCGATAAAAAGAATGCGTCCGGGTGCTCAGGGCAGGGGCAATCCGTATAAAAGGAAGACCTGCCATTTGACGATTGTCGTGGGAGATACGAAAGGCAGAGGATAGAGGATAGAGAATTAGTTTATACAACAGAGAATTGGTGAATTGGAAAAAAATCTAATTCTCTAATTCTCTAATTCTCTAATTCTCTGGTGTTAATATGGGACAAAAAATTCATCCAAAAGGTTTACGATTAGGTTATGTTGCCGACTGGGATTCCAAATGGTTCTCGCGTCGCAATATGGCTGACCTTTTAGAAGAGGATTTCCGGATAAGAAAATTCGTAAAAGCGCGGCTGAAATTTGCTGCCGTCTCAAAAATTACGATTGAAAGAGCGGGAAAATACTTAAAAGTTAACATTTTTTCTGCCCGCCCCGGACTTATAATCGGAAAGCGCGGCGCAGATATTGAATCGCTCAAAAAAGAAATTGAAGAAATTTCCGATAAAAAAACGATTGTAAATGTAATGGAAATAAAATCACCGGAGACAAACTCCCAACTTGTCGCCGAAGGCATCGCTCTTCAACTTGAAAAGAGAGGTTCTCACCGTCGTGCTATGAAAAAAGCGATTGAAAAAGCGCTTGCTTCGGGGGCTCTCGGCGTAAAGGTTATGGTTGCCGGCCGCCTCGGCGGAAACGAAATAGCAAGAACGGAGTGGCTGAGAGAAGGCAGAGTTCCTCTTCATACATTCCGGGCTGATATTGATTACGGTTTTGCCGAAGCACTTACGACGATGGGAATCATCGGCGTTAAGGTCTGGATATTTAAAAAGGAACTCTTCAAAAAAACTGAAAAAGAAATGTTAGCCGATGCGCGTCTTATTGAAAAACCGGAAGACATTGAAGTTAAAGACGAGAAGCCGCCGGAACTGGACGAGGAAATAATTAAAGAGGAAGAAGATAATGTTGTCACCGAAAAGAGTAAAATATAGAAAACAGCAGCGCGGACGGATGAAGGGCAATGCATCCGGCGGAACAGAGGTAAGTTTCGGCGAATATGGCATTATGGCACTTGAACGCGCATGGATTACGGCAAATCAGATTGAGGCATCCAGAATTGCATTGACCAGGGCAATTAAAAAAAGCGGAAAGGTCTGGATAAGAATTTTTCCCGACAAACCCTACACAAAAAAACCTGCCGAAACCAGAATGGGAAAAGGCAAGGGGCTTGTTGAAAAATGGGTTGCCGTCGTCAAACCGGGTCGGGTTATGTTTGAGATTACCGGCTTAAAAAAGGATGAGGCAAAAGAGGCATTTACTCTCGTTGCCCATAAACTTCCTATAAAAACAAAGTTTTTGGAAAGAGGACAGTAGCGTCAATTAAAAATTCAAAATTAAAAATGAAAAATTCAAAAGACAAAAAAGATATAAATTTAAGAGAACTTACTTCGGATGAATTAAAATCGCGATTTGAAGAATCTAAGGAGAAGTTGTTCCATCTTAAATTCGGGCACAAGACAACTCCGCTTAAAAATCCGTTGGAAATAAGATATTTGCGACGTCAGATAGCAAGAATTTTAACGATAGTAAAAGAAAAAAGTGTAAAAAAATGAAAAAAACAAAAACAGGCATTGTGATTTCAGACGGGATGAATAAAACAAGGGTGGTAGAGGTGGAATGGACTACCCGCCATCCGCTTTACCAAAAAGTTATTCGTCATCGGACAAAATATTATGCCCACGACGAAAACAACGAAACGCGTCTCGGCGATAAGGTTGATATAATAGAAACGAGACCGATTTCAAAACTAAAAAGGTGGAGAATAGTAAAAGGCAGAGAATTAGTTTAAACGAAAGAGAATTAGTTTATACAACAGAGAATTGGTGAATTGGAAAAAATCTAATTCTCTAATTCTCTAATTCTCTAATTCTCTGGTGTTAATATGATTCAGGAACGTTCAATTATAATAGTTGCAGACAATACCGGAGCTAAAAAAATAAGATGTTTCCGCATGCTCGGCGGAAGTTACAGAAAATACGCGTCGCTCGGCGATGTGATAGTGGCTTCCGTCTTTGATGCGTTGCCGACGGCGACAATCAAAAAAGGCGAGGTGGTCAAAGCGGTAATAGTGAGATGCGTTAAAGAAACTCGCAGACCCGACGGAAGTTACATAAAATTTGACGATAATGCTGCGGTTATAATAAATGATGAACACGAACCGCGCGGGACCCGTATTTTCGGGCCGGTGGCAAGGGAATTACGTGAAAAAAATTTCCTGAAAATTATTTCGTTAGCACCGGAAGTGGTGTAAAGGAACACGGAACAGACACAGAAAAGTTCCGCTTCTGTTCTGTGTAAAGTTCCGAGTCAGTTCAGTGTGTTTGCGGAGCAAACAATGCACATAAAAAAGAAAGATAAAGTTATTGTTTTGGCTGGTAAAAATAAGGGTAAAACCGGAGAGGTTCTAAAGATTTTCCCGGATAAAAAAACTGCCGTTGTTGCAAAGATTAATTTTGTAAAAAGGCATACAAAAGCGACGCAGTCTGACCCGGGCGGCATCAAAGAAAAAGAAGCGCCGCTGCCTGTTTCACGGCTTATGCTTGTCTGTCCGAAGTGCGATAAGCCGACAAGACCGAAATGGGAGATATTGCCCGACGGTAAAAAATCCCGTTTGTGCAGGAAATGCGGAGAAATGATTGTATAAAAGGCAGAGAATAGAGGATAGAGGACAGAGCACAGAAGACAGAAACTACGCTCTACGCTCTATTCTCTAATCTCTGGTATTAAAATGGCACGATTAAAAGAAGCATATAAAAAAGTTATTATTCCGGAGTTGATGAAAAAATTGAACCTAAAAAATATTCATCAAGTTCCGAAACTTGAAAAAATAGTTATCAATATGGGTGTTTCGGATGCCAGAGAAAATCCGAAGGCGATGGATATTGCAGAAGCGGAACTTGCCGCTTTAACAGGACAGAAACCGCTGTTGCGTCGCGCCAAAAAATCAATATCAGCTTTCAAGTTAAGGGAAGGTATGGCCATCGGTCTTAAAGTTACTTTGCGCGGCGCCAGGATGTATGAATTTTTTGACCGGCTTGTCAGCATATCTATTCCAAAAATAAGGGATTTTCGAGGACTTGAACCGTCCAAATTTGACGGAAGCGGTAATTACAATCTGGGCTTAACCGAGCAGTATATTTTTCCGGAAATTGTGCTTGATAAGTCCGACAAAGCAAGAGGAATGAACATAACAATTGTGACGACGGCAAAAAACGACGAACATGCAAAAGAATTTCTATCAATGATGGGAATGCCGTTCAGGAAAAAAGCAGAGAATTAGTTTAAACGAAAGAGAATTAGTTTATGCAACAGAGAATTGGTGAATTGGAAAAAATCTAATTCTCTAATTCTCTAATTCTCTGGTGTTAATTATGGCTAAAAAATGTCTTATCATCAAACAGAGAAAAACTCCTAAATACTCTTCAAGAAGATATAACAGATGCCGTATTTGCGGCCGGCCGCGCGGATTTTTGAGAGATTTTGGTTTATGCAGAATTTGTTTCAGGAGTTTTGCACACAGGGGTTTAATCCCGGGAGTTACAAAATCGAGTTGGTAAGAGAGAGGCAGTGAGAAAAAGTGAAAAGAAGTGAAGGAAAGTGAAAGGAAGTTTTCTTTTGTTCACTTTTTTACCACTTCCGTTCACTGTCGTTCACTGATGTTAAAATGATTTACGATCCTATTTCAGACATGATTTGTCAGATAAAAAATGCCAGTGGAAAAGCCAAGGAAAAAGTGGATATCCCGGCTTCAAATATAAAGGAAGAAATTTCCAAAATTTTGAAGGAAGAGGGATATATTTCAAATTACAAACGGCTTGACGACAAAAAGCAGGGTATTTTGAGAATTTTTTTGAAATACTCGCTGGACAAAAAACCTATGATAACGGATATCAAAAGGGTTTCTAAATTATCAATGCGCGTGTATAGGAAAGCGGTACGACTGCCGAGGGTTTTACGAGGTATAGGAACAGCAATAATTTCAACTTCCCGAGGGCTGATGACTGATGAGAAAGCAAGAGAGGAACATCTCGGCGGCGAAGTGATTTGTTATGTTTGGTAAGAGAGGCAGAGAATAGAGCGGAGAGAGGAGAGCGTAGAGAATAGTTTTCTATGCTCTGATGTTAAGTGAGCAGAATTGGAAATAGTCCGATACCGATACCGAATAATGTAAAAATAAATATAACAGGAAACGAAATTTCTGTGGCTGGTCCCGCCGGTACGCTCAAAAGAAAGTTCCGGCCCGAAATTTCAATCAAAACTGAAAATAATTCTATTATTCTAAAAAGAAGTTCGGATGATTTCAAGGCGATTCACGGAACAACGCGGGCTCTGCTCAACAATATGGTGCAAGGGGTCGTTACGCCTTTTGAAAAAAAGTTGGAAATACAGGGTGTCGGATATAAGTCCACACTTGCGGGAAAAAAATTAACTTTACAGGTGGGGTATTCTCATCCGGTTGAGTTCAACATTCCCGACGGTGTGGATATTGCCACTGACCCGAAAGGGCTTCTTATAACGCTGAAATCAACCGATAAAGAAAAATTGGGACTGGTGGCATCACAAATAAGACAGAGTAAAGAGCCAGATTCATATAAAGGCAAGGGTGTCAGATATTACGGAGAATACATAAAAAAGAAGCCGGGCAAATCGGCAATTGGAGTCGGTGCTCCGGGTGCAGCCGGCGCTGCCCCCGCAAAAAAATAGGTCAATATGTTATCTAAAAAATCACAATCACATCTGAGAAAAAAAATAAGAATAAGGAAAAAGGTTTCCGGGACGGCCGAGAGACCCAGGATGGCAATTCATAAATCAAACAAGAATATATATGTTCAGTTTGTTGATGACTTAAAGGGAAAAACTTTATTGTCCGTTTCGTCTGCAACACTTAAATTAAAAAATGCCGCAAATATCAAGGCATCTGTTTCTCTCGGGGAAGCAGCGAGTAAAAAAGCGATAGCGGCCGGAATAAAACAGGTCGTATTTGACCGCGGCGGATATATATATCACGGGAAGGTTCGGGCTTTTGCCGATAGTGCCCGCAAAGCAGGATTGAAGTTCTAAAAGGCAGTTTAGAGTTTAGAGTTTAGAGTTTAGAGATTTTGACATTTCTCTAAACTAAGTTCTCTCAACTCTCAACTGGTGTTAAAATGGATATAAAAAAAGAAATTGTTGTTTCAATAGGTCGTGTGACGAAAGTTGTAAAAGGCGGAAAGAGGTTTTCCTTTAATGCGCTTGTTGTAGTCGGCGATTGCAACGGTACCGTTGGTGTCGGGTTAGGCAAGGCGAAAGAGGTTCAGTCGGCAATAAAAAAGGGGACCGCTTCCGCAAAAAAAAATCTGTTTACAGTATCTTTGAAAAATACGACAATTCCGCATGAGATTACAGGTGCTTACGGTGCCGGCAGGGTTTTTATGAGACCTGCATCCGCCGGAACCGGACTAATTGCCGGCGGCGCCGTGAGATCAGTTTTGTTGGCCGTGGGCGTTAAGGATGTACTTACAAAATCATTGAGGTCATCAAACCCGTTTAATGTTGTTTATGCCACAATTGACGGCTTACAAAAGTTAAGAAACAGGGAAGATGTAGAAAAATTGAGAGGGAAGAAAGGCAGAGACGGCGGGACAGAGGGATAGAGGTTCTAACTCGTCATTAACGTCTCGTTTCTAATTAATATGAAACTATCAGATTTAAAACCAGCAGTTGGTTCAAAACATAGAAGAAAAATTGTAGGTCGCGGCCGCGGTTCCGGTCATGGCGGTTCCGCCACAAGGGGAATGAAAGGACAAAATTCCCGGTCCGGCGGCGGCACCCGTCCGGGCTTTGAAGGCGGGCAGATGCCTCTCATGCGTCGTATTCCCAAAAGGGGGTTTACAAACATTTTCAAGAAAGAATATGAAATTGTAAATATTGACACCATCGAAAAAGTGAGCGAAGCGACCAAAGGAAGTCCCGTCGGGGCGAGTACCGAAATCAACAAAAAAATCTTGAAAGAATTAGGACTGATAGACGGCAAATTGCCTCTGAAAGTTTTAGGTGAGGGTGAAATAAAAAAACCGTTAAAAATTACTGCGGATAAATTCTCAAAAAGTGCAGCTGAAAAGATATCCGCCGCAGGCGGATCCGCCAACGTCTCAGTGGCGGAAAAAAAGCAGGCGGGATAATAGAGACAGAGAATTAGTTTATACGAAAGAGAATTAGTTTAAACGACAGAGAAAAAATTCTCTAATTCTCTGGTGTTAATAAAATGATTGAATCATTCGGCGATATTTTCAAGGTTCCGGAATTAAAAAAAAGGGTTTTGTTCACCGCGGTTATAATTATCGCTTACAGAATCGGCGTGGCAATACCCATTCCGGGAATTGATATCGCAGCGTTCAAGGCATTTTTCGCCCAGCAGTCAAACACGCTCTTTGGATTTATGGATATGTTTTCAGGCGGCGCCCTTTCGCGGCTTTCAATTTTTACCTTGGGGATAATGCCTTACATCAACGCATCAATTATTTTTTCGCTTTTGCAGGCAACGGTTCCATATCTTGAAAAACTTTCTAAAGAAGGCGAAACCGGAAGAAAAAAAATTACGCAGTGGACGAGATACGCAACTTTGGTTCTTGCCGTTATACAATCGCTGGGGCTGACGCTTTTTATGATAATGCCGATGAAAGCCCCCGGCGGTGCGTCCGTAGTGGCAAATCCCGGCGCAATGTTTATTTTCATCACCGTTTTGACGATGACCACCGGTACTGTTTTTATAATGTGGCTTGGTGAACAGGTTACAGAAAGCGGAATAGGCAACGGAATTTCCTTGATTATTTTCGCCGGAATTGTTGACCGTCTGCCGTCTGCAGTTAAAAATCTTTTTGACATGATAAGAACTCACGAGATGTCGCTTTTTACCGGCATTTTGATTTTAGGAATGGTTTTCCTGATAATGGCGCTTGTCGTCTGGGTTGAAACGGGCCAGAGAAAAATTCCCGTCCAGTATGCAAAAAGGGTTGTCGGCAGAAAAATGTACGGCGGGCAGTCAACATTTCTACCTATTAAAGTTGACCAGTCGGGAGTAATCGCCGTAATTTTTGCGGTTTCGCTGATGTCGGTTCCGATGACGCTCGCACAGTTTACCGGTGATTCGGGATTTATGAAAAAATTTGTTGATTGGTGGATGAGAGGAAGCATTTTGTACGAAGTTTTGTATGCCGCACTTATAGTTTTCTTCTGTTACTTTTATAATTCAATCACGCTGAATCCGAAGGACATCGCCGAGAATATGAAAAAGTGGGGCGGGTTTGTCCCCGGTATAAGACCGGGGGAGCCGACGGCTAATTATATCCAATGGATTTTGGCAAGAATTACTTTGGGCGGCGCGCTTTTTGTCGCATTCGTGGCAATACTGCCTGATTATTTGAGAAAATTTATTAATGTCCCGTTTTTTTTCGGCGGCACCGCACTTTTGATTGTCGTCGGAGTCGCGCTTGATACCATCAGCCAGATAGAGTCGCACCTTATAATGAGACATTACGACGGATTCTTAAAAAAAGGCAGAATTAAGGGCAGATGGTTTAATGTGAAATGAGAGAGGCAGTGAAAAGAAGTGAAGGGAAGTGGATTTTTCTTTCGTTCACTTTTTCACCACTTTTGTTCACTTTAGTTCACTGATGCTAAAATGAATCTGATAATTTTCGGTGCACCGGGCGCGGGCAAGGGGACGCAGGCGGAATTCATAGCGAAAGATAAAGGGATTCCGTCAATTTCCACCGGCGAGATATTCCGTGAAGCGGTCGCATCAAAAAGTCCCCTCGGGATAAAAATTACCGAGATTATGTCAAAGGGTTCTCTTGTCTCAGACGATATAGTTCTTAAAATAGTTGAGCAGCGGATTAAAAAGGACGACTGCAAGAACGGGTTTTTATTAGACGGGTTTCCGAGAACGCTTCCTCAGGCAAAGGGTTTTGACAATTTACTTCTATCAATCGGAAAAAAAATTGATAAGGTAATTTCGCTGGATGTATTGGAAGAAAATATAGTAAAACGGCTTTCTTCCAGGCGAATCTGCAAAAAGTGCGGCGCCAAGTTCAATCTGGAAACGCTCCCGCCGAAAATTGACGGTGTTTGTGATAACTGCGGCGGCAGTCAAACGCTTTTCCAGAGAGAGGATGACACTGAAAAGACAATCAGGCACCGTCTTTCCGTCTATTACATTGAAACACAACCGCTCATTGAATATTATAAAAGCAAGGGCATTTTGGTGACTGTTGACGGCAACCGTTCCGTTTCCGAAATATCCCGCGATATATCCGCTGCGTTATGATTTATACGAAATCGCCGGATGAAATTATTGGTATGCGTAACGCATGCCGGCTTGCGGCGGAAGTTATAGAAGCAGTCGGAAAAAATATAACACCCGGGATTACAACGAAAGAACTTGAACATGCCGCCGCAAAAAAGCTGAAATCGCTCGGTGCAAAATCGGCGTTTTTAGGATACCGCGGTTATCCGGGAATTATATGTATTTCCGTCAACGAAGTCGTAATTCACGGTATCCCGTCCCAGCAAAAGTTAAAAGAAGGTGACATTGCAGGAATTGATGTCGGGGTAAAATATAACGGTTTTTACGGTGATACTGCGAGAACATATCCTGTCGGGAAAATTTCTGCGGATGCCGAAAAACTCCTGTCCGTTTCCGAAGTTGCACTTTGTAACGCGATAAAAAGTTGTATCGCAGGTTGTAGAGTGGGCGATATTTCATCGGCAATTCAAACGACTGCAGAAAAAAACGGTTTTTCCGTTGTCAGGGATTTTGTCGGACACGGTATCGGCAGGGATTTGCACGAGGACCCGCAGATACCCAATTACGGCAAAGCCGGTGTCGGTCCCAGAATTTCTGAGAATTCCTGTCTCGCTATTGAGGTGATGCTCAATCAGGGTGACTGGCATGTGAAAACACTTGCGGACAACTGGACGGTTGAGACAATTGATAAAAAACTTTCAGCGCATTTTGAACATACTGTTTTAGTGAATAATGCTTGTGCCGAAATACTTACAAAGATATAATTGAGCGATAACAAAATGCAAAAAGAAGAAAAAATTGAAGTTGTAGGGATAGTAAAAGAGGTTCTACCGTCGGCGATGTTCCGTGTTCAACTTGAAAACGGGCACAGCGTCCTGGCGAGAATTTCCGGAAAAATGAGGATGAATTACATCCGCATTATTATCGGCGACAAAGTAAAAGTTGAACTTTCGCCGTATGATTTAACGAGAGGAAGAATTACTTACAGGGAGAAAGGACGGTAAAAAAATATGAAAGTAAGGTCATCAGTAAAACCATTTTGTAAAAATTGTAAGATTGTAAAACGCAGAGGTGTTTTGTATATTATTTGTAAAAATCCGAAGCATAAACAGAGACAGGGATAGGGGCAGAGAATTAGTTTATACGACAGAGAATTGGTGAATTGGAAAAAAATCTAATTCTCTAATTCTCTAATTCTCTGATGTTAACATGGCACGAATAGCGGGTGTTGATTTACCGAAAGAGAAAAGAATAGATATCGGTCTTTCCTACATATACGGGATAGGAAGGGTCCTTGCAAAAAAAATTTTAGACGAGGCAAAGATTGAACCGTCAAAAAGAGTAAAAAATTTAACGGAAGCGGAAGTAGGAAAACTTGCCGGAATTATTTCATCAGAGTATAAGGTTGAAGGCGACCTGCGCCGTGAAATCGTCAGCAATATCAAGCGTTTACAGGAGATAGGAACATACAGAGGAATGAGGCATCGCAGAAATTTGCCCGCCAGAGGTCAGAGAACGAAGACAAACGCGAGAACAAAAAGAGGAAAGAGAAAAACGGTCGGTGCGGTTAAGGTAGAAGTTAAGAAAGAAAGAGAAGTGAAGTGAGGCAGGTTAAAGGTTAAAGGTTAAAGGTTTAAATTTTAACCTTTAATTTATACCTTTAATTTGATTTTATTATGGCTGAAGAAAAATCAAAAGAAATTAAAGAACCAAAAGAGACAACTCCTAAAGAATCAAAGTCGCCGAAGCCGTTGGTAAAAGATGCCTCCGCTTCAAAAGAAACAAAAGAAGCGGATACTAAACGCGTTGCCGTCGCACCAAAACATAAATCAAGGAAAAAACTGCTTTCAACAAGCGGCAGAGTTTATATCAAATCCTCTTTTAACAATACAATCATCACGATTACCGACGATAAGGGCAACGTCATAAACTGGGGTTCCAGCGGTTCATCCGGTTTCAAGGGAACGAAAAAAGGAACGCCTTTTGCCGCCCAGATTGCATCGGCAAATTGTGCAAGAAAAGCGTCCGAAATGGGTTTGAAACAGGTCGCGGTTTTTGTTTCCGGGCCCGGCTCTGGTCGCGAAACGGCTATAAGAGCGTTACAATCGTCCGGCTTATCCGTTACTTTTATCAAAGATATTACACCTATTCCGCATAACGGATGCAGACCGCCGAAACAAAGGAGAGTGTAGAGGAGCAGAGAATTAGTTTAAACGAAAGAGAATTAGTTTATACGACAGAGAATTGGTGAATTGGAAAAAAATCTAATTCTCTAATTCTCTAATTCTCTAATTCTCTGGTGTTAATTATGGCAAGATATTTAGGACCTAAATGTAGAAGATGCAGACAAGAGCAAATGCCTTTATTCTTAAAAGGTGAAAGATGCGACACGCCCAAGTGTCCCGTCACCAAAAAGAAAGGCCCGCCCGGCCCTCACAGAAGAATGATGAAAAAGCCGACGGAGTACTCGGGTCAGTTGCGTGCCAAACAGCAGGTAAAAAGAACATATGGGGTAATGGAAAGGCAGTTCAGAAGATATTTCCAGACAGCGGCGAAACATAAAGGCATGACCGGTTTCAATCTTTTGTTATCTTTAGAAATGCGGCTGGATAATGTCGTTAGACGCATGGGACTTTCGCCGGCAATTTCCGGCGCACGGCAGTTGGTTCTTCACAGACATATAAAAGTTAATGATAAAATAATAAACATACCGTCATACCCTACGAAAGTAAATGATAAAATCCAAATAACGGCTCAACTTAAAGAAAATTTATTTGTTAAAAAATCCGCGGATGCATCTTCAAAAAAAGGCGTGTCACCGTGGCTATCATTAGATGTTTCTAATTTATCCGGCGTGATTGTAAGACAACCGTTGAGAGAAGAAATGTCCGTTCCTTACGACGAGGAAAGACCTAAGGAACAGTTGATTGTTGAGTTGTACAGCAAATAAGGCAGGTTAAAGGTTAAAGGTTTAAGGTTAAAATTTTAACCTTTAATTTATACCTTTAATTTGATTTTTATGGGGGTTATATAAAATGCGGCTTCCTGACATAGTTGGACCTCAGAAGATTGAAAAAAACATTTCTTCTGATTTGACTTACGGAAAGTTTGTTGTTGAACCATTTGAGAAGGGTTACGGGCACACGATAGGGCACTCGCTCCGTCGCATACTTTTGTCTTCGTTGGAAGGCGCGGCCGTTATATCCACCCGTATAAAAGGCGCTTCACACGAGTTTGCAACACTGCCGGGTGTTGTTGAAGATGTTATGGGCATAATACTTAATCTTAAAAAAATAAGATTCAAGACCTACGGCACCGACGAAATCCAGACGCTTAAATTGTCCGCCTCAAAAAGCGGCTTGGTTTTGGCGTCATCTTTTGAAGCAAACTCAAACATAGAGATTGTCAACGGCGATCAGGTCATTGCTACGCTTGAATCCGGCGGAACTCTTCAAATGGAAATTGATATCGCAAAGGGCAAGGGATATTCGCCCGCCGAAAAAAATAAAAAACCCGGTCAACCCGCCGGCACGATGCTCGTGGATGCCGTTTTCACGCCGATTAAAAAAGTTTATTATGAGGTTGAAAACACCCGCGTGGGTCAGGCGACCGATTATGACCGTCTGATTATAGAGGTATGGACCGACGGTTCAATAAATCCCGAAGATGCGATTGTTTTTTCAGCGAAACTTTTAAGCGATTCCGTTAAAATTTTTATAAGTTATGATGAAGAAGAAAAAGCGACATCAAAGGCGATGGTGTCATCAACACCGGCAGAATCCGTCGGGCTTTCCGGCGATATTCTAAATCAGTCGGTTGAAATTATAGAACTTTCAATCCGCGCCGCCAATTGTCTGAAACAGGCAAAAATAAAAACCATAGGGGAGTTGACTAAGAGAACTAAGGATGAACTTCTCGCCTATAAAAATTTCGGAAGGAAATCGCTTGATGAAATAGAAATGAAACTTAAGGAGTTGGGGGTCTCGTTAAAAGAGTAAAGGCAGAGGACAGAAACTACGCTCTATGCTCTACGCTCTGGTGTTACTATGAAAAACAAAAAAAACAGAAAAATAGGAAGAACAACCGAGCATCGTTTTGCAATGCTGAGAAATATGTCTGTTTCACTTATTGAAAATGAGTCCGTTAAAACCACTCTTGCCAAAGCAAAGGAACTGGTAAAATTTGTTTCAAAAATTATAACATCAGCGAAAAAAGGCGGCATGGCAAACAGGCGTCGTGTTTTAACAGATATAAAATCGCCGGTTGCAATGGAAAAATTATTCGGTCCTCTGGCGGAAAGATACAAATCCCGTCCCGGCGGCTATACCCGTATTTACAAATTGGGCCGCAGAATTTCCGACGGCAGCGAAATGGCGGTTGTGAAGTTGGTGGAGTAAAGGCAGAGAATTAGTTTATACGAAAGAGAATAAGAGAATTAGTAAATTAAGTAGAAGATTTTATCTAATTCTCTAATTCTCTAATTCTCTAATTCTCTGGTGTTAACATGTTTGATTTTATTTTCTCATTGTTTTCAAATGATATGGGAATTGACCTTGGCACAGCCACGACACTCGTATATGTAAAAGGCCAGGGTATCGTTCTGAGAGAACCGTCGGTAGTTGCATATAACAAGGAAACTCAGGAAATAGAAGCCATCGGAGAAGAAGCAAAAAAAATGGTCGGAAAAACTCCCGCATCAATTGAGGCCATCAGGCCTTTAAGGAACGGAGTCATTGCCGATTTTGACATTACCGAAAAGATGATTCGGTATTTTATCAAAAAAGTCCACAACAGAAAAACACTTCTTCATCCGAGAATTGTAATCGGTATCCCGTCGGGAATTACGGAGGTTGAGCGTCGTGCTGTCCGCGAGGCTGCGGAACAGGCAGGCGCCCGCGAGGTTTATCTTATTGAAGAGCCGATGGCGGCGGCAATAGGTGCGGGTCTTCCTATTCACGAGCCGACGGGTAATATGGTAGTAGATATCGGCGGCGGGACCACTGAGGCGGCCGTTATTTCTTTGGGCGGAATGGTTGTTTCCGATTCAATTCAAATCGCCGGTGATGAATTTGACGAAGCAATCGTTTCATTTTTCAAGAAGAACCACAATCTGGCAATCGGTTACAGAACGGCGGAAAATATCAAAATACAGATAGGGTCTGTTTTTCCTCTTCAAAAAGAGGAGACAATGGATGTTAAAGGGCTTGATGTAATACAGGGTCTTCCGAGGACGATAAATGTTTCAAGTAAGGATATAAGAACCGCACTGATGGAACCGGTTAAAGCAATCGTTGAAATGGTAAAAGGGGTGCTTGAAAGAACCCCCGCTGAACTTGCGGCGGAATTGGTTGACCGGGGAATTGTGCTTGCAGGAGGCAGTTCCTTAACCCGCGGTATGACTGACCTGCTCTCAAAAGAAACACATCTTCCCGTTTATCTCGCGCAAGACCCTACCACCTGTGTCGTTTTGGGAACGGGCAAATACTTAGAAGAACTTGAGAATATAAAAAAAGCACGAAAACGGCTTGAATGAGAGGCAGAGAATTAGTTTAAACGAAAGAGAATTAGTGAATTGGGAAAAAATCTAATTCTCTGATTCTCTAATTCTCTGGTGTTTAATGTGTATAGAAAAAATCCCATTGTTTTACTTTCGCTTTATCTGGTAATATCCGTAATAATTTTGAGTTTCAATATCAATCCCACAGTCAAGGCAATGCGGGATTTTTTATTTTATATGGTCGTAACTCCGTACTCAAAAGTAAATTATGCGGCTTCCTCCGTCGGGAATCTCGGCGGTAATATAAAAGAAATGGTCAACTCCCATCAGGAAGTTCTTGAACTTAAAAACCAAAATCAAAAATTGTTGCACGATTTGGTCAAGTTGAAAACGCTTGAAATTGAAAACAGGCGATTAACGGAACTTTTGGGCTACAAAAGAAACATAAACCGTAAAACAGTAATTGCCAGAATAATAGCAAAACCGCCGCAGCAGTATTATAAATCATTGATTATTGACAAGGGAAGCGAGGATGGTTTATCGGATAACAGGGCAGTTTTTGGATTCTATAAAGGAAAATTCGGAGTGGTCGGGCAGTTAACAAATGTTGAAAAAAATGTCTCAATGGTTTTAACGATTACAAACCGTATTTCAAAAGTTCCCGCTCGGATTGTATCCTGTGCCGTTGACGGAATTGTTATAGGTAAAGAGACATCAGAATTGGAAATGATTTGGATCCCTTCTGATGCGGAAATAAAAATAGGCGACGAGGTTGTGTCTTCTTCTGCATCGGATATTTTTCCTTCAGGTATCCCTATCGGCATTATTGTGTCAATAAACCAGACAGGTCATCTTCCTTTCAAGAAGGCATCTATAAAACCGTATATACCGGCATTTCAGTTGACGGATGTTTTTATTGAGTGAGAAACACGGAACAGAAGCGGAACAGTTCTGTGCATAAGTTCAGAGTCAGTTCAGTGTGTTTGCGGAGCAAATAATGAAAAAGTTCCTATTTTATTTTATTACCGTCGTAATAATAATTTTTCTTGAAATTCTGTTTTCTAAATTTTCGGTATTCGGACTTTTTTTTATTATTTTTATCGGATTATACAGGGGCTCATACTCCGGATGCACAGTCGGATTTTTTATCGGGCTCATTGAGGGCGTTTTTTTTGCCACTACTTTCGGGACTTTGAGTTTTTCATACTCAATTATAGGGTATCTGTCGGGGCGCATTCCGAAACGAATAGACGAAGAAAATCCGCTCGCACAAATTTCTATTGTTTTTCTGGGAGTCATTGTTTCGCAGGTTGTTAACTTAATAATTGAGGTTCTTTTCACCGGTATCCCCGGAATTTTTTCAATTACATGGCTTATTGTTCCCGTAATAATTAGTCCTGTATTTTTTTTAATTTTTAAGAAGTGGTGGCTTCTCTGGTTTGACCGTCTGGATGTGGATAGATAAATAGTTTATACGAAAGAGAATTAGATTAAACGACAGAGAATTAGATATTGCTTGACTAATTCTCTAATTCTCTAATCTCTGGTGTTAACATGTGGCAAGGTGAAAATTTAGGTTATTCGGCTGAATCATTCTCGGGCCGTCTCAATGTTCTGCAATTCGGTATATTTTTTTTATTGGGAATTATTTCTTTCCGCATAATTTCGCTTCAAGTAATAAAAGGCGGTCAATACAGAAAAATATCGGATGAAAACAGAATTGTAATTTATCCCCAACCTGCTACCCGCGGCAAAATTTTTGACAAAAACATGGATGTTATTGTTGACAACAAGCCCTCGTTTGCGGTTCTGTTTTCCCGTCAGACAATGGAGGATGAAGAGGTAAAAATTGTAATAACAAAAGTCGCACGGTTGCTGCAACGAAACGACGAGTTCGCCCGTACTTTACTTTCCAAAACAAAAACGATTCCGGGCAAAAATTTCTCACTTATAAAAATCGCAGAAAACATTTCAAAATATCAGGCAATGCGTCTTGCCGAAAAAATTCCGCAACTTCCCGGTGTTGTGGTTAGAATTGAACCTGTGAGGGTTTATAAATGGGGAACATCCGCGTCTCATTTAACGGGTTATGTTCGGGAGGCATCGCTTGGCGAATTGTCGGAAATCCCGGATCTAAAAGCAGGCGATATTATCGGTAAAAACGGTATTGAAAAGCAATACGATGAAATTTTGAGAGGTATTGACGGCGGCAGTCAGGTAGAGGTCAATGCACGCGCCGTCCAGAAAAGAATTTTAGAAACGGTAGAACCGGTTGACGGCGATTCAATAGTGTTGACAATTGACAAAAAAATTCAAATGGCTCTTTCAAATAATATGCAGGGTCATATCGGGGTTGCGGTAGCAATTGACCCCAATACCGGAGGACTTCTCGGACTTGCATCGTATCCGGATTATAATCCTAATATATTTATTTCCGGTCTGAATTACTGGCAGGCACCGTATCTGTTAAGGTCAGAAAAAAAACCGTTATGGAACCGCGCATTGCAGGGGCAATATCCTCCGGGTTCCGTTTATAAAATGGTTACTGCTTTTGCAGGACTTGAAAGCGGCGTTATATCCGCGCAGACGGTTATAAATTGCAAGGGTTTTATTGAATTGGGAAAATACAAGCAAAGATTCCGTTGCTGGGCGAGAGAAGGCCACGGCGATATGCGGCTTTCCGAGGCATTGGCTCATTCCTGCGATGTTTATTTTTATGAGATAGGCTTGAAATTGGGTCCCACAAAACTTAACGACTGGGCGGAAAAATTCGGTTTTGGAAAAAAAACTGATATTGATTTACCGTCGGAAGAAAAAGGACTTACTCCGGATAAATCATGGAAAAAAGCAAAACTTCATCAGGACTGGTATGACGGCGACACCGTTAATATGTCGGTCGGTCAGGGATATATATGGACGACGCCTATTCAAATAGCACAGTTCACCTCAGCAATAGCAAACGACGGAATAATTTTTCAGCCGCATATTCTTAAAAAAATAATTGATGCGCAGGGTAATGTTAAATTTGAAAATGTACCTAAAATAAAAAGAAAATTGGATATTGCGAAAGATTATTGTGCGGCTGTAAAAAAAGGAATGATGGATGCAGTCCGTTACGGTACAGGCAAGAATGCAAAAATAATTGGTTTGTCTGTTTCAGGCAAAACCGGCACTGCCCAGAATCCTCAGGGCGGCGACCATGCATGGTTTGTTTGTTTCGCCCCTTCTGAAAAACCAAAAATAGCACTTGTAGTTATGGTTGAACACGGCGGCGGCGGCGGTGAAGTAGCAGCTCCTATAGCCGGAAAAATACTCGCGGAGATATTTGGTAAAAATACCGAGCAGAGAGTGGTTAAACAATGAAAACCGGAATATTAAAAAAATTTGACTGGATTCTATTTATAGATGTGCTCTTGATAGCATTTGTAGGATTACTTTTTATATTCTCGGCGCAGTTGCGGACAGGTAATCCCATGTTTTATGTCGCAAAACAATCAACCGCTTTAGGTATTGGTGTTGCTGTAATGCTTTTGGTTGTAAGCGTAAGATACGAATTGTATTCCGAATACACAAAACATTTTTATTTTTTTGCGCTCCTACTTCTCTTTGCCGTTCTTTTTTTTGGCATTCGCATTCGTGGTTCAAAATCATGGTTTGATTTAGGTAAATTTGCGTTTCAACCGTCTGAAATCGCAAAAATAGCGTTCATATTGTATTTTGCCGGATTTATTGAAAAAAACCGGTATCAAATGAAAAAAGTTTCTAAACTTTTTACTGCGATAATGAACGCATCGGTTTGCATAATACTGATTTTGCTTGAACCGGATTTTTCGTCGGCTTCAGTTTTTATTCCTATTTTTCTCGGTATGATGTATGCCGGAGGTCTCCCGAAAAAAATAATAAATTTTGCAATTATATTTTTTGCGATAAGTTTAGGGCTTCCATTTTTAGAAATATATCTGACGATAAACAATTCCTACGGTTTTTTAATAAAAAATTTCAAAATTATTTACGTCTGCACGGTTTTGTTGCTTACGATTTTCGTCTGGTTTTTTATAAAATTTTTAAGGTTCAAAGTAGCATTTAAGGAATATAAAACTGTAATTTTAGTTATTCTTCTCGGGCTTATTTCAGCGATGGAAATTTCCGGTTATTTGAAGGACTATCAGAGAAAAAGAATGATTGTTTTTTTGGACCCGTCGCTTGACCCGTTAGGCAGCGGCTATAATATTTTACAGTCAAGAATTGCCATAGGAAGCGGGCAGATTACAGGCAGAGGAATTTTTCAGGGGACACAAACGCAATTAGGTTTTATTCCCGACCAGCACACCGACTATATTTTTGCCGTTCTTTCTGAGGAAGGCGGTCTTATTTTTTCGTTTATCGTTATTTTGTTGTATGCCGTTTTAATTGCCAGGGGCATAATAATTGCCAGAAATGCAGCCGACAGATTCGGAAGTTTGACGGCGGTAGGAATTGTTGTGATGTTTTCATATTACATTATTTTAAATCTCGGAATGCTTACCGGAATTATGCCGGTCGCAGGAGTGCCGCTTCCTTTTCTTTCATACGGCGGCAGTTCCTTGATTGCCAATATGATTGCCGTCGGACTTTTGATGAATATTCACATAAGAAGATATGCGTATTAGAAAGGCAGAGAATTAGAGAATTAGAGAATTAGAGAATTAGATAAAAACCACATTCCAACTAATCCTCTGATTCTCTGTCGTATAAACTAATTCTCTGGTGTTTTATGGATTTAGAAAAAATACTACCGTTTGTAAAAAAACCGTCTCAATATATCGGCGAAGAATGGAATTCCAATCGCCAACCGCTAACCGCTAACCGCCCCCCGCTGAAATTCTGTCTTGTTTTTCCCGACCTTTATGAGATAGGAATGTCCAACCTCGGAATGCAGATTATCTACAATATCCTGAACAAAACCGAATTTGTCGTCTGTGAAAGGGCATTTTCTCCTGCCGCCGATATGGAAATGATTTTAAGGAAAAATAATCTTCCGCTTTTTTCTATTGAAACGAAAGCCCCGATTAATGAATTTGATATTATCGGTTTTAATATCCAGCATGAATTGTGTTATACTAACATTCTTAACATTTTGGATTTGTCAAAAATACCGTTGAAAACAAATCAGCGGGGAGACTCGCAGTTTCAATATCCGCTGATTATTGCCGGTGGTCCTGCCTGCGTAAATCCTCTGCCTATTTCTGAATTTATAGACGCATTTGTTATCGGCGACGGTGAAGATGTCGTAATTCAAATCTCAAACCTTGCCTACCGGCAGGCAGGTCTCAAATCTAAAATCTCAAATAAATCGGAATTACTGAAAGAACTTTCGGAAATACCATCGGTGTATGTGCCTTCTTTTCACGACGGTAAAAAAATAATCAAAAAAAATATTGTTGATTTAGAATCGGCGGAATATCCGGTAAATCCCGTTGTTCCGTTTTTAAATATAACTCAAAACCGCCTCAATGTTGAAATAATGCGGGGCTGTGCAAGGGGCTGTTCTTTTTGTCAGGCATCAAAACTGTATTCTCCCCGGAGGTTTAGAAGTAAAGAAAGAATTTTGGAAATTATAGAATGCGGACTTGCTTCAACCGGCTACGATGAAATATCGCTCCTTTCACTTTCAACTTCCGACTATCCGAAAATAAATGAGTTGATGGATGATGTCCTGAAAGTTTGCCTCCAAAAAAAAGTGGCGGTTGCGCTGCCTTCTTTGAGATGTCATCCGTCATCGGTTGATTTAGCTGTCAAAACCCTTGTTTTCAAAAAAACATCTCTAACATTTGCGCCGGAATCCGGCACCGAGCGGTTAAGAAAACATATCGGAAAGTTTATTACGGATGCGGAAATTTTGGAGACGACAAATTATGCGCATAAATCGGGCTGGCGTTTGATAAAACTTTATTTTATGCTCGGACTGCCGACGGAAACCAATGAGGATATTGAGGGAATTGTATCAATTGTAAAAAGTATAAAAAAACAGACACCGCAACTTAACCTGAACATTACTATTTCCCCGTTTGTTCCGAAACCTCACACTGTTTTTGAAAGAGAAAAATTTTTCAACCCTGATTATTTTAACGAAAAACGGATTTATCTGAAAAAGAAACTGCCCGCAGAAGTAAAATCTCATAAACCGGAAATGTCCGTTATTGAAGCAATTTTTGCCAGAGGTGATGAAAAACTATGTCCTGTTTTAGAAGCAGCACATAAAAACGGTTGCAAATTTGACAACTGGAACGAAACTTTTTCTTACGAAAAATGGCTTGATGCTTTTTCAAAATGCAGCATAAATCCAGAAGATGAACTGAAAGAAATTGAAAATTCAAAAACACTGCCCTGGGATTTTATTAAATTGTAAAAGTTAAAAAAATTTGGTAAAATTAACATTATGGGCAAAAAAATAATTGCAACCAACAGAAAAGCAAGATTTAACTTTGAGATACTTGAAACTTTTGAAGCAGGCATCGTACTTGACGGCGGTGAAGTTAAATCGGCAAGAGACGGAAAAGTTGATTTGAAAGACGGTTATGTCGGTCTTGAGAAAAACGAGATTTTTTTGTATAATATAAATATAAGCCCGTACAAATTTACTTCCGGCGGTTTGGAATTAGAATATAATCCTCAAAGACCCAGAAAACTTCTTCTTCATAAAAAAGAAATAATAAAACTTCAAAATAAAGTTAATGAAAAAGGTTTTGCAATCGTTCCGACGGAAGTATATTTTAAAAACGGTTTAGTGAAAGTTGAAATAGCAGTCGCAAAAGGCAAAAAACTTTGGGATAAAAGGGAAGCAATTAGAGAAAGGGAAGAAAACAAGAGAATTAGAGAATTAGAGAATTAGAAATGGCAAAAGCATTTTTTGAGTTAAATATTTGGCAAAAAGGTTTTGAACTGCTTCAGGAAGTTTATAAAGTATCAGCAAAATTTCCAATAGAAGAAAAATATAGTTTAACATCGCAGATAAAAAATTCAGCAATATCTGTAATTAGTAATATTGCGGAGTCACACGGCAGATATCATTTTGCAGATAAAATAAGAGTTTTGTATATTGCACGTGGTGAAGTTGAAGAGTTAAGGAGTCACTTAAGAATAGCCAAAAGTTAAAGTTATATTAGCGATATTGAATTTAAACATTTGGATACCGAATATGAAGGTCTTTCCAGAGGTATAAGTTCTTATATACAAGTGTTAGATAAAAAAAAGCAAGTTTTTCAAAACTAATTCTCTAATTCTCTGTAGTTTAAACTAATTCTCTGACTTTCTGGGGGTGAACAGGGCTCGACGGGAATATTCGTCCGGATGTGTTGCAGGCCGCAGTTAACCGAACGGCTGCGTTAAAAATCGGTTACACAAAATAACTGCCAATTATTCAACGGTAGTTGCTCACGCTTAAACCGCGTTGAGCCGCCTTCCCGATCTTTTTTCTGCGAGGTCGGGGTAAGGTGTCATAAAGCAGGATAGTTGTCGGCGATGCTGCGTTACCGATGGCGAAATTCAGCAGCTGGCGTTAAACAGATTCTGTCGGCGGAAGTGGTTTAATGCGAGACAAAACACCGACTACGCCTGTAGTAACCGTCAGGAAGTATTTTCGGACGCGGGTTCGATTCCCGCCACCTCCACCAGTTTTATGATATTATTGAAAAACCGCTTGACAAAACCCAGAAAATTTGTTATAAATTTAACAGGATTTATCAATATATGAATGAAGTATATTTTGAAATAGTTTCAAAACTTGATAAGCGAATTAGAACAACAAAAACATATTGGAACAAACTTATACAAAAACATCCGTCGGTTGAACATTGCGAAAAAGAGATAAAACAAACTCTAAAAGAACCTGATTTCATAAGGTTAAGCAGTAAAGACGCTTCCGTCTATCTTTATTACAAAGAGTTTAAAATTTATTATCTTTGCGTTGTCGTCAGACATTTAAACGGGACTGGCTATATAATAACCGCATATTTTACAAGTAACATGAAAATCGGGAGGCAAATATGGAAAAAGTAAGAAAAATAAAAATATCTTTTGATAGAGAAGCAAATACTCTTGATGTGTGGTTTGACGAACCTCAAAAAGAGGTTGTTTGCGAGGAAACTGCCGACGAGGTAATTCTTAAGAAAGATAAAAAAGGCAAGGTCATCGGCTTTGAAAAAATAAATTTCCTTGCTTCAAAGGTCTGGAAAAAGAATCAACCGGTAGAAGTGGTAGTCGGCTAATTGCCCTGGTATCAAAGAATATATTTCAGAGTAATAACGCCTGCAAATAAAGTCACAAAAAAGTTACAAATAAGTTACCCAAAAGTTACAATAGATTATGTATAATAATAGTATGAAAACGCAGACAAATATCACTAAAACGCATAAATTTCGTTATTTAAGTTCCTTATCTATCTATCTATCTATCTATCTATCCTTGTAAGGATAAGGTAAATAGAAGTAAAAAAGAAAGAAACCAGTTCACAAGTATGTGGGCTGGTTTTTTATTTCCTATTTTGAGGTGAAATATGATTAAAAAACTTGGTTATTTGATTTTTATCCTCAGTATGCTCGCTTTTGCTCCGACATCCGTAGCAGCCGCTCCGCTGGAACTTGATTATATGGAGTATAATTCAGACGTCAACGCACAAGCGGCATATCTGAGTAATGCCGGTGTTTCTGCGACTGGAGGAACAATAACAGAGGTTGGCGGTTACCGCATTCATACCTTTACAAGTGACGGAACATTCACAATAAATGTCGCTACGAATGTAGAAGTGCTTGTGGTTGCTGGCGGCGCTGGTGGTGGTAGTTATGCGGCCGGCGGCGGCGGTGCTGGCGGTGTGCTTTATGTTAATTCAAGTCCTGTAATTGGCGGTACAGAATATCCCGTGACGGTTGGTTCTGGCGGTGCTGGGTCAACAACCGATAGTTCAAATGGTGAAAGTGGCGGAAACTCCATATTTAATTCTAATACTGCAATAGGCGGTGGTGGCGGCGGTACATTTTGGGTCAATTCGGGAGTTGGTTTTAATGGTGGATCAGGCGGAGGAAATTGTCGGGGAGCAACCGGCACTGCTGGTTCTGGAACTTCTGGGCAAGGAAATTCTGGAGGTAGTGGAGCAACAAACAGCCATCCCCAGTATGCGGGAGGAGGTGGGGGTGGAGCGGGTGGTGCTGGTCAAACAGCCCCGAATGCAAGTACCGCTGGTAATGGTGGATCGGGTACAAGTTCATATTCAACATGGGCATCTGCAACTGGAACTGGTGTAGGTGGTTTTTATGCTGGAGGTGGCGGAGGAGGTCAAGAGAATGGAGGTGGAACCAGTGGAGCGGGAGGTTCAGGTGGTGGAGGGGCAGGTGGTGATGGGGTTGCTGGTGAAAACGCAACAGCAAACACAGGTTCCGGCGGTGGCGGTGGCGGTTCAAATGGAGCCGGAAGCAGACCACCTGGTGGCAACGGTGGTTCCGGCATCGTGATAGTGCGATACCCAATTCCGGGACTACAAGATTTTTCCGAAGCCACCCTCAAAACCCAGGGCTCTTACGCACTGAAGTCCACTTCAACGCTCACCACATCATTAGACAAAACACTTACCCGTACCGTTTCGCCTACGATAAATTTATCAGATAGGACAACAATCAAGTTTGATATTCGTTCTTCAAGAACGGGAAGCAATATCAAAATAGGTGTCCACGACTCCGGCGGAACAACTACGGAAATAACACCGAACATCACACCGGCGGATACTTATCAGACAGTAACCTGGGATATATCAGCGGTATCTAACGCCAACAAGGATGTGATAGACAAAATAATAGTTACGATAGTCAACGCCGATGCAGCCAATACTTTCTACATTGATAATCTTTTCGCGCACGCCGTCACTCCGAGTGCGCCTGCAATAAGTTCTGTTACGGCAAACACGTTCACAAAAATAACCTGGTACTGGACTGACAATTCATCAGGAGCATCACAGGAGGATAATTTCAAGATTTATACATCAACCGGCGGCTTGCTCGCGACGTTAAGTGCTGACACAACATATTATGAGGAAACCGGCTTGACAAGGAACAAGCAATACGGCAGATACGTACAAGCGCTCAACGAAACGGGTTCAAACAATTCTGCGACGGTAAGTTGGCGGACAAAACCCGGCACGTATCAGGAGAAGATAACGACCCGCACGGGCCCGAACAGTTTCGGATTTGTCGGAGACGGTTTATGGGAGTGGGAAGTGGCTGCGAAATCAGGACAACTTGTAACAATAACCGCATATGTGAGATACAACGCAAGTTACGGCAGTGCAACAAAGCCAAAATTAACACTGTACAATCTGGGAGTGAACAGCAATGCAACGATGAGTGCATCTGCGGACACGTGGGAACAGTTGCAGGTTTCCGGCACACCCAACAGGAACGGTGTTCTCAAACTGAAGATAGAGGGTTTCTCAACCGCTCCCGGTGCAAAGATGTTTGTTGACGACATCAGCATAAGTCAGTGAAAGGAAGTGAAGGAAAGTGAAAAGAAGCGAAAGGAAGTGGATTTTTCTTTCGTTCACTTTTTCACCACTTTTGTTCACTTTAGTTCACTATGTGAAAAAGGAGGTGATGAAAAATGGCGTTAACGGAAACGACGAAGCGGGAGTTTTCAAAACGTGCGTTTGATATTCTTAACTCAAATGCCGATGCGCTTAAGAAAACCGGTGTTAACATCAAAGCGAAATCGGATGAGTTGAAGAAACTTGTTGACGATGCCTTTTCTGCGGAAGAGAAACAACTCAAATCGCAGACGGAGGCAAGAAAATCAACGGAGGTATCTACGAAAGCGACTGCGGATGTTTATAAAAAGGCGTCCGACGTAATTGAACTAATTGTCGGCGCATTGGGAAAAGGCGACGCTCTTTCAAAGCGGTTGAGAAACCTGCGTGATGAGATATCAAACGAAGCGTTGAGAGGGAAAAAAACGGCGTAGTAACGATATTCCCTGTCTGTCCGGCAGTCAGTCCTGTCGCCGCAGCGGTGTTCTGAATAGAAGAAGACACATTCCTTAAGTAATATCCGGTATTCTAAAAGGAATGTGTCTTTTTCGTTAAGGAAAAGACCTTCTGCGTTACGGAATGAGTATCGTGCAATGAAGAATTGTTACCATTCATTGCAGAAAAAACGATCTGCGGTTCGGAATCCGCTCTATACGGAAGCGAATATCGGCGGTTGATTTTTTTGTTTTTTTTGTTATAATTGTGCTCGTCGGAAAAGTCATTGCACCGGTGAACTATGAACAGTTATACGGCTATACGGAAAATGAATTTTTACGGGAGAAATAAAATCCCGTTTTTGTTTATTATTGATTTTGAGATAAGAAAACCGGTTGTCCTGCCGTTGGCTGAAATAAAATCCGATGAAATTTTGTATGATATAAATGGAATAAAAAATTATGACGGGGAATTAAAATTAAATAAAAAAATAGTTTTCAGAAAATACCCCATAAGTTTCCGTAGATACAAAATAGCGTTTGATAAAATACAGAAACATCTTTACGAAGGGCATACGTATCTTGTAAATTTGACATTTCCGACGAAAGTTGAAACCAATCTTACGTTCAGGGAAATTTTTTTTAACAGCACGGCAAAATATAAACTGTTTTACAAGGATAAGTTGGTTCTATTTTCGCCTGAAATATTTGTGAGAATACAAGACGGCAAAATTTCGTCATATCCGATGAAAGGGACCATTGACGCCGACATTCCTGATGCCGCAAATAAAATTTTATCGGACAAAAAGGAGTTTGCAGAGCATATAACGGTAGTTGACCTGATAAGGAACGATTTAAGCATCGTTGCAAAAAATGTCGCAGTTAAGAAATTCAGATATATTGACAGGATAAAAACACCGGATAAAGATATTCTGCAGGTCTCTTCCGAAATCACAGGCGTTCTTGAAAAAAATTACAATAAAAAAATCGGCGATATAATTTTCAAGTTGCTTCCCGCGGGCTCAATAACTGGCGCCCCGAAGAAAAAAACGGTTGAAATTATTAAAGAAGTTGAAAATTATGAGCGCGGCTATTACACGGGCGTCTTCGGCTGTTTTGACGGACAAAACATGGACTGTGCGGTTATGATAAGATACCTTGAAAAAATCGGCTCTCAAATTTTCTACAAAAGCGGCGGCGGCATTACTACATACAGCGATGCAAAATCGGAATATCAGGAATTGATTGATAAGGTCTATGTGCCTATTGTTGGAAACAATTAAAATTGAAGCAGGAATTCTGTGCAACATATTTTTTCATAATTTGCGTTTGAACAATTCAAGAAAAGAACTGTTCGGCTGTCGTGATTTTATCAAACTGGAAAATATCATAAAAGTTCCGTCGGATATGAAATCAGGTTTATACAAATGCCGCTTAATTTATTCCGATACCATAAAAAAACTGGAATTTTTGCCTTATCGCAAAAGAAAAATAAAAAGTTTGAAAGTTGTCGTCTGCAACAGCATAGAATATAATTATAAATATGAAAACCGCGAGTGCTTGAATGAACTTTTGGAATTGAAGCAAAACTGCGACGATATTTTGATAGTAAAAAACAAAAAAATAACGGACACATCTTTCAGTAATGTGGTTTTTTCTGACGGTAAAAAATGGATTACGCCTTCAACACCTTTACTAAAAGGAACGAAAAGAGAAAAATTATTGTCGGATGGAAAAATTGTGCAAGACGAAATTAAAATAAGCGATTTGAAGTATTTCCAAAAAGCGGCACTGATTAACAGCATGCTTGATTTAGACGATAATATATTGAAAATTAAAAGTGTCTTGACTTTTTAGATTAGTAAAGTATAATAAAATTCCCGGAGGTTTTTTATGGATTTAATTATCAAAAATGCAAAATTAGAAACCGGTAAAATTGCGGATATCGGAATCAGCAAAGGCAAAATCGTAAAAATCGGAAAAATTTCGGCAAAAGACACAGAAACGATTGACGCAAAAGGCAATCTTGTTACGCCGACTTTTATTGATTCGCATATTCATCTTGACAAATGTCTCATCAGCGATTCAACCCCTAAAAATATAACCGGCACGCTTAAAGAATCAATTGAACTTACCTGGGCGAGGAAAAAAAAATACACGGTAAATGACATCGTTGAAAGGTCCGGCAAGGTTATTGATTGGCATATCTTACACGGTTCCACAATTATAAGAACGCATGTTGATGTTGATACATTAGGAAAACTGATGCCTGCGAAAGGTTTAATTGCAACCCGCGAAAAATATAAAAATCTTATTGATTTGGAAATTGTTGCATTCCCCCAGGAAGGAATTTTACAGGACGAGGGAACGGAAAAATTGCTCTATCAGGCGATGGAACAGGGCTGCGATGTCGTCGGCGGAATGCCGCATAACGAGATGACCGACGAAGACGGAAAAAGACACATAGATATCTGTTTTGAAATCGCAAAAAAATTTGACAAAGATATTGATATGCATGTTGACGAAACCGACGACCCGAACTCACGGACGCTTCAATATCTCGCATGGAAAACAATAAAGGAAAATTATCAGGGAAGAGTTACCGCCGGGCATACATGCGCACTTTCCGCATATGATGTATATTATGCCGCAAAAGTGATTGGCTGGGTTAAAAAAGCAGGCATACATATGATAACAAATCCCGTCACAAATCTTATGATTGAGGGCAGGTATGACACCCAAAACCTGAGACGGGGAACGACCCGTATAAACGAATTAATTGCAGCCGGCGTAAATGTTTCTTACGGTCAGGACTGCGTCAAGGATACTTTTTACCCGACTTGGGGACAGGGAGATATGCTGGAATGCGGACTGATTACCGCCCATGCGGCGCAGTTCACTCAACACGAGCAGATAAATTATCTTTATAAAATGATAACTGAAAACGCGGCGAAGATTTTGCATTTGAAGGACTACGGAATTGCCGTCGGTAAAACCGCCAATCTGAATATCGTTGATGCAAAAACAATTCCGGAAATGTTCAGAACACAGGCAGACCGTTTGTATGTGATTAGAAAAGGAAAAATTGTGGCAACAACAAAGACAGAAAAAAAACTGATAAAAGAATAGAAAATGGGAGGAGTTATGAAACTTTATGACCTGACACAGCCGTTATCACATTTAACACCTGCATGGCCTACTTACGAACCGCTGCAAATTAAATTTTTCAAACGGCTGGCGCCGAATGGGGCAAACGGGCAGTTGATTACGACCAGCAATCATGTCGGGACACATCTTGACGGTTCGCTTCATTTCTGCACTCACGGCCGGGATGTTGCCTCAATTCCGCTGGAAGATTTATACGGTGATGCGGCGGTTGTTGATTTGTCCGATATGTCCGAGGATTACGGGATTTATACTTCAAAGGACATAGAAGACCGTGTTGAAGTCAAAGAGCGGGATATTCTTATCATCAATACCGGTTATCATAAATATTCGTGGGACCAGCCGGAAGCGGATGAAATCCGTTATATGGTGAAACACCCGGGACCGACGATGGAATTTGCCCAGTGGTGCATCAAGAAAAAATTAAAATGGATAGGTCTTGATTGCGGCAGCGCCGACCATCCGATGAATACAAAAATTAGGGAGTGGATGCCGAAGCAGGCCGCCGAGTGCGAAAAATATTTCCAGAAAAAATTCAAAAAATCAATTGACGATATTTTTCCGACTGACCACTATCAACTGATGCACATAGTTCTTTTTCCGCTGGATATAATTCATGCTGAAAATCTGGGCGGAGAAATAGACAGGTTCAAAAACAAGAGAACAACCGTTGGATGTTTCCCGTGGAGATTTGTCGGCGGAGAATCGTCAATCTGCAGGATTGTGGCATTTGAAAAATAAAAAAGCGTAGTTATGGAGGATTTAATGGAAAAAGGAAAAGAGTATCACATAGCACTGGGTAAGGGTGATGTCGGAAGATATGTTTTGCTGCCGGGCGACCCGGGCAGAACACCGCTTATTGCAAAATCTTTTGACGATGCGAAAGAAATGGCGTTTAACCGCGAGTACCGGACATTCACGGGAAACATTACCGGCTACGACGGTAAAAAAATAAAAATATCAACCACATCTACCGGTATCGGCTGTCCGTCCACTGCAATTGCAGTTGAGGAACTGATAAAAATCGGTGCGGATACTTTCATAAGAATAGGAACTGCCGGTTCGCTTCAAAAAGAGGTCGGGCTCGGTGATGTTGTTATTTCAACCGCCGCGGTTCGCGAAGAAGGAACGACCCGCCAGTATGTCCCGCTTTCATATCCAGCAGTTGCAAATTTTGATGTGACCGCCGCTCTAATTGAAGCGGCAAAAAAATTAAAAATAAAAGCCCATCCCGGAATTTCACACTGCAAAGACGCTTTTTACACGGAAGGTGCGAAAGACCTGCCGCTTTCCGCTCACAACGAACAAATGTGGACTGCATGGTATCGCTCAAATGTTCTTGCCACATCAATGGAGTCCGCTGCATTATTTGTTGTTTCGTCCATTAAAAGAGTTTATGCCGGTGAGGTTCTTGCTATTATCGGTTTGACTTATTCCGACCAGCCGATTGTAAAAAAAGTCGGAGTTGACGAAGCAATAAAAATCGCAATTGAAGCCGTGAAAATTTTGGACGACCAGCGAAAAAAATAAAAAATTCCAATTAGACCAATTGGACTAATTGAAAAAGTGCTCGTTAGAAATCGGCTTTTTTAATTGAGAAACTTTCAGATTATTTGTTCTTACGCTTTCCTGTTTTTTTAGCAGGTCTTTTTTGAGTGGTAGTTTCTATAATTCTGATGATGCGGTAATGCAGAATTTCCGGGACTTCCTGCATTTCTATCTGATGGCATAATTCAACCGTCTTTTTGAAAGTGTTAAAAAAACAGCAGCAGAACTCATCTTCAAGTTCCCTTTCAAACTCATCCGATAAATCAAAATCCAGTTCGTCGTCAATAAAATCCGATAATAATTGTAAAAATATTTTATGTTCCATCAATGTCCCCTGAAATATCCGGAAAGTTTTTCGCGCAAAAACAGTCGTGCCCTGTGAAGCCGCGATTTTACCGACGGCAAAGAAATTTTCAGTATCTTTTGCACTTCCTCATTGCTCATATTTTCCACATCACGCAAAATGAGGACAGTTTTATATTTTTCAGGAAGTAATCCAATCGCTTTATTCAGTTTGTTTTTAAGTTCCGTATTCTCCAAAGTCGCAATCGGACTTTTTGACCAGTCATCTGCAAAATCGCGGTTGATTTCACCTTTTGTCGTAATAATCGGCGCATCCATGGAAACGGTGCGAATCACTTTTCTTTTTCGCCGTTTCATTAATACGATATTGACGGCAATCCTGTAAAGCCATGTAGAAAACTCCGAGTTACCCCTGAAACTTTTTATTTTTTGCCAGGCATTCAAAAATGTTTCCTGTAAAAAGTCCTCCGAAGCGGTCTTGTTGCCCGTCATATTCAAAAGCAGATTATAGATTTTCTGCTCGTGCATTTTGATTAACTGCTCAAAAGCGCGAGTATCTCCGTTTTGTGATTTTTCAACAAGGATTTTTTCGTTTACGCTCATTTGCTTAGATGCGAAATCTCCGTAGGTGATTCGGCGGGTTCAAAAAACCGTAAGCCAAAAATAGTAGTTGCCAACCTTGGTTGGCTTATTTTCAGCCGAGCAATCTCGGCAACTACAAATGACTTACGGCTTTATTCTTTTAGTCCTCTTCCAATTTTTCCGGAACTATTATATTTTCGTTTTTCGTTAACAATTCTTTTGAAACAGGCCTTTCAAGTTTTGACTGAATCATATCCTGCAAATATCTTTTTACGGTCGTATCCCAGTATTTTTTTGTTATGTAATATACTTTTGCGCCGCCGAGTTCATGCTGAATATCCGGCCATGGATAGGACGGTTGCGCCATTCCGATACCCCATCTCTTTAAGCCGTTATAACTTTCAAATGTTGACCAGAACTCTTTTTGTTTAAGTGTATCAAAAGCATATTCACATTTTGCATAATAAAGGATTGCACCTGCGCGAATGCCTCTCCTGTATGCCATCGTGTGAAGCGAAATGCTTATGTCCTCGTTCATAAGGCGTCCGTTGCAAAAACCGACCAGGTGACCGTCAATGAGTCCTACCATCTGATACGGGTCTTTCAAGCGGTTTCTTACCCAACCGAGAATTTCAGCATAAACCCTCGCACCAACGATATCATAAAAATCATGGTCAACTTCCATAATTTTTTTCAGATAATTTAAAAGCAAAGGCGATTCTTCCTTTTTCATCGGTCTGATTAACATCGTCTCGCCTGTCTTAACTTTTATTGCCGCTGGTTCAAACGGCGGGACAATCATCGGGTCCGGCGACAAAAGCGGCTCCAGTTCCTCTACCTTAAAAACAACCTGTTCCTGAGACACTTTTTCCGGCGGTGCTTTTTTCATAACGAAAAACCTCCTTTTCTAAATTTTTACTATTTAACAAAATTTTTCTTGATTTGTCAAGATTTTTTTTGTATAATTCTCAGAAATTGGAGGGCTGATGGGAATTTTAACGAGAGATGAAATCTTAAAAGAGATTAAAAGCGGCAACATTGAGATTGAGCCGTTTTCACAGGAGCAGGTGGGACCTGCATCAATTGATTTGTATTTGGGCGACGAAATCAGAGTGTTCAAAAAATTCCGCGGGATTTATCATGTTAACGAAGAAAGCGATTATGAAAAAATCACGAAACTTGTTAAGGTGAAGAATTATTTTGTCATTCGCGCCGGCGATGTGGTCCACGGTATTACAAGGGAGAGAATAAAATTAGGCGAAAATCTTTGTGCGTGGCTTGAGGGTCGTTCCCGTTTTGCGCGGTTGGGTCTGATGGTCCATGTTACGGCGGGTTTAATTCAGCCGGGAATCAATAATAAACAGGTGCTTGAAATTACGAATATGGGTCCGATTCCTCTTGCGGTTTATCCGGGTACAAAAATCTGTCAGTTGGTAATTCAGGAAACTACCGGCAAAGCAAAATATCAGGGAAGATTCAAAAATCAAATTCATCCGTAAAATTCAAAGGAGATAAAAAATGTATAGACCACAAATCAAGGTAGTTGATTGTACTATTCGCGACGGCGGGTTGATGAACAAGTCAAAGTTTTCGTTTGAGACCGTCAGAAATGTTTATAAATCCGTTTGTGCGGCAGGCATAGATATTGTTGAACTCGGTTACAGAAACAGTAAGCAGATGTTTTCCATAGATGAATATGGTCCGTGGCGTTTTTGCGACGAGGAAAATCTTAAAAAAATTGTAGATGATACAAAATCCGACAAAACCAAAATAGCGATTATGCAAGATGCCCACAAAGCCGTTCCGGAGGACATACTTCCAAAAGAAAAAAGTGTTGTGGATGTCGTCCGTGTGGCGACATATGTCAAGGATATTGATAAAGCAATCAAACTTGCAAATAATGCGACGGACAAAGGGTATGAGGCGACGATAAACATAATGTCTATTTCGGTTGCCCTTGAGCGCGAACTTGACGAGGCGTTACAGCAGATAGAAAAGGAAACAAAAATAAGCGCGTGTTATATCGTTGACAGTTTCGGAGCGCTTTACAGCGAGGATATAGATTTCTTTGTGGATAAATTCAAAAAATATCTTAAAAATAAGGAAGTAGGAGTTCACTGTCACAATCATCAGCAACTCGGCTTTGCCAACACGATTGCCGGTATTATTCGCGGCGCCAACTATCTTGACGGTACGCTTTATGGTCTCGGCCGTGCCGCCGGCAATTGTCCGCTTGAACTTCTGCTCAGTTTTCTGAAAAATCCGAAGTTTAATATCCGCCCGTTATTGGAAGTTATAAGCCGTGATATTTTGCCGTTAAGCAAAGAAATTACATGGGGTTATTCCATACCGTATATGATTACGGGAATCTTGAACCGTCATCCCGATGTCGCTATGAAACTGATGGAGAAGGGTGATGATGCGAAAGACAAAACAAATTTTCTTAAATTTTACGAAGGACTTACTGCGGAAGAAGTTGAAGATTAAAGAAGTTTTAAGGCAGGTTTAAAAGTTTTTTTTCCCGTTCAGTTTTTTTATAACACCGACGATTTCCGAAATATCTTTCAAATCGTAGTCAGCGCCCGTAGGCGGTGCGTCGGAGTGCTCGCCCCACCTTGCAAAAACCGTAACCATTCCTATTGATTTTGCTCCAGGAATATCTCTTTCAGGCCAGTCGCCGCAATAGACCACTTCCTTTGGAGTCAAATTTAATTTTTCAAGCGCGAACAAAAACGGTTTTGTGGATGGTTTTCTTTCGCCGGTATCGTCAAAAGTTACAACTATATCCAGCCATGGCGTAAGATGAAGCCGTGCCAGACGATTATACGCCTGCTCAGCCGGTGCATCGGAAATTACGCCTATTTTCAGTCCCAGACGCAGAATGTCCCTGATGGTTGTTTCAACATGCGGATAAGTGTATGTTGCCATATCCCGCCCGCGCTGGTATCCGATTATTCCGCTGGATAGAATTTTTTTATCAATTTTTCCGATTTTGTTGATAAGTGACTGCTCTATTGCCGATTGACTTTCAATGTTAGTAGACCAGTACACTTTGAAAATCTCGTCGTACATTTCCTGAAACGGGATATCAAGCCCGACATTTATCATATAGTTGCATGCCATTTCAACCGCCATTTTCTTCATCCGCATAAAATCAACCAGCGTATTGTCTAAATCCGTAAGAAATGCTTTAATCATAATTTTATTATACTTAAAATTGGTTGACAATTCAAGATATTTTTGATAAAATCACAAAAGTGAATATAATTTTAACCGGTTTTATGACGACGGGAAAATCAGAAGTAGGAAAAGAACTCGCCCGCCTTTTGGAAATGGAGTTTATTGACACCGACGATTTGATAGAAGAAAAAGTTGAAATGAAAATCCCGGAAATTTTTGCAAAAAAAGGTGAAAAGTTTTTTCGCGATATTGAGTCGGAACTCGCAAAAGAGGTCGGCAGTTGGGACAATTATGTAATTGCCACCGGTGGCGGAATCGTTTTAAGACAGAAAAATATTGACTTTCTCAAAAAAAACGGAAAAATCATTAACCTAACAACATCGGTAGAAAAAATTCTGATGCGTGCGTCAAAAAGTTCCGTTCGCCCGCTTCTTAATGTCAAAGACAAAAAATCGGAGATAGAAAAACTTTTGGCGAAAAGAAAACCATTTTACAAAAAATGCGATTTTTCTGTTGATACGACGGATACAACACCGAAAGAAGCCGCAGAAAAAATAGTAAAAAATCTGGGATTATGAAAATTGTAGAAGTAAAACTTGACGAAAGAACATATCCGATACACATCGGCGTTCCGCTGACGCATATAGGCGATGCTCTGAAAGAAAAAAACTTTTCGGGCAAAGTGCTTGTTATAACAAACACTACCGTCGGCAAACTTTACGGCGATATGGTAATGGAAAGTTTGAGTAATGCCGGATTTGTTGCATCAATCACAAAAATTCCAGACGGTGAAAAATACAAAACGCTTGAAACGGTTAACAATTTATATCAAATTTGTATGGACAATAAACTTGAAAGAAACTCTGTGATAGTTGCCTTGGGCGGCGGCGTTGTAGGCGATATTGCGGGTTTTGTTGCCGCAACTTTTATGCGCGGTCTTCCGTTTGTTCAGGTGCCGACGACTCTTCTTTCTCAGGTAGATTCTTCCGTCGGCGGAAAGGTCGGCGTAAATCATCCGAAATCAAAAAATATGATAGGCGCATTTTACCAGCCGTCAATGGTCTATACGGATATTTCAACGCTTAAAACACTTCCTGAAAGGGAATTCAATGCTGGGCTTGCCGAGGCGATAAAATATGGAATCATCCGAGATAAAAAATATTTCACTGTGATGGAAAGGGACTTGATAAAAATAAAATCATTACATTTAGAGCGGGTTGAATACACCGTATGGCGTGCTTGTCAGTTAAAAAAGTGGGTAGTGGAACTTGACGAAAAAGAACAGGGATTGCGGGCTATTCTGAATTTCGGACATACGATAGGACATGCGATTGAATCGGCAACAAACTATAAAACATATCTGCACGGTGAAGCGGTATCAATCGGGATGGTTTGTGCGGCAAAAATCGCCCTTGAATTGGAATTGCTTGATAAAATGTGGGTGAGACGTATTGAAAAGATTTTAATTCGCGCAGAACTTCCTATAAAGCATAGTATAAATGTTGATAAAATAATTGAGCAGCTCGCCTTTGACAAAAAAGTGCAGGACGGTAAAATCCGTTTCGTGCTACCTAATGGCCGCCCCGGAAGAACTGTAATAAAAGATGATGTGCCGGAAGATATTATAAGGAAAGTTTTAGAAGAACAAAAAGAAGGCATATAACATTTGTTAGATATTATCGTCTTAAAAAATGGGGGAATTTATGAAAAGAATTCTTGTTATTCACGGACCCAATCTTGGATTGCTTGGGTTACGAGAGCCGGATATTTACGGAAATTTTTCGCTGGAGGATATAAATAAAAAAATCAAAAAACTTGCGAAAGAAAAAAAAGTTTCGGTTGATTTTTTACAATCAAATCACGAAGGCAAAATAGTTGATGCAATAGGAAGTTCTCCTAAAAAGTATGATGCAATTGTGATAAATCCCGCCGCCTACACACATACATCCGTCGCAATACGGGACGCAGTTTCCGCAATAGATATTCCGGTCGTAGAAGTTCATCTTTCCAACATTTACCGTCGGGAGGAATTCAGGCATAAGTCATTGATTGCCGCCGCCGCTACAGGACAAATTTCCGGCTTTGGAGTTAATTCCTATCTTTTGGGCGTTCTTGCCGTAATAGAGCTTATAAATAAATGAATTTGAGAATAAAAAATTTACAGAGGAAAATTGTTTCGGAGAAGATGGACGGGTTTATTTCATTTAACCCGTCAAACATTTTTTATCTAACGGGTTTTAGAGCGGAAAATTCTTTTGTTTTTGTTTCCCGAAAAGATATATACTTGGTTGTGTCGGAGTTAAGTTATCCGTCGGCGGAAAAATATGCGAATTGCAAAATACAGATAGCGTCCGATAGTTTTTTGAAAAAATATAAAAATAAAAAAATAGGATTTGATAACTGGATTTCAGTTGCCCGTTTGGAGAAACTCAAAAAGATTAAAGGTGTTAAGTTTGAAAGCTGTTCAAATTTTATTGAAGACATTCGTCTGATAAAAGACCAAAGTGAAATTAAAAAAATAAAAACTGCGTGTAAAATTTCTAAAAAAGCAATTGAATATGCCGAAAAAAAACTTAAAATCGGAATTGCGGAAAAAGAACTTGCCGACGAATTGGAATATTTTTTAAGAAAATCCGGCGCTGAAAAATCGGCATTTGATATAATTGTCGCATCGTCCGATAACGCCGCAGACCCTCACCATAAACCGACGAATAGAAAAATTCGAAAAAACGATGTAGTTCTTATTGATTTGGGCTGTGTTTATGACGGTTATAATTCCGACTTGACAAGAACATTTTTTTTAGGTAAAATAAATAAATACGCTGAAAACATATTTAAGGTTGTAAACGAGGCGCAAAAAAAAGCGATTAATGTTATTAAAGACGGTGCATCTTGTAAAGAAGTTGATTTTGCTGCAAGGAATTTCATAATCAAAAACGGTTTCGGAAAATATTTTATTCACGGAACAGGCCACGGCGTGGGGATTGATATTCACGAGGAGCCGTCAGTTTCTGCGAAATCCAAAACGGTATTAAAAGCAGGAATGGTTGTAACGGTTGAGCCGGGAATTTATATTCCCGACAGATTCGGCGTTCGCATAGAGGACACAGTTTTAGTAAAAAAAAGCGGTTGCGAGGTTTTGACAAAATGGTAGATACTTCTGATTTTAAAAATGGGCTAACTATAAAGGTGGACGGTTCGCCGTGTATCGTTGTATGGTTTCAGCATCATAAACCCGGAAAAGGCGGGGCAATAATGCGTGCAAAGCTAAAAAATCTTGAGACGGGTGCGATTACCGAGACAACTTTTAAATCGGGCACAAAGTTTGAAGAGGTTTCATTATCCAGAAAGAAAAAACAATTTCTGTATTCTTCGGGCGATGATTATACTTTTATGGATATGGAAAATTATGAGCAGATAGCGATGCAGAAGGAAAAACTTGGCGATCTCGTAAAATTCTTAAAACCTGATGCAGAGGTTGAAGCACTTTACATTGATGATAAATTAGTAACGATGGATTTGCCTTTGAATGTGGAATTAAAAGTTGTCTCAACCGCTCCGGGCTTCAGGGGTGATACGGTTACCGGCGGCTCAAAACCCGCTACACTTGAAACCGGAATTGATGTCAATGTACCGCTTTTTATTAAAGAGGGCGATATTGTAAAAATTGACACGCGCACCGGCGAATATGTGGAACGGGTCAGCAAATAATTTATGGAAATAGAAAAAATAAAATCAATTCTTGACGCTATAAAAGACACCGATATAGAAGAAATCTGGTTTGAAAAAGGCGGCGAAAAATCAGGTTTCAGAAGGAGAGATATTTCTTCTTTTTCAGATGAGTCGCCGGATAAAATCATTACGGAAGAATCAAAGCTGCGTGATAAAGAATCAATTCCCAAAATTTCATCATCTTCAAATCAGATTAAATCAACAATGGTTGGAACATTTTTGCGTTCAGCGACGCCCGGCGGGAAGCCGCTCGTTGAAGAAGGTGATTTTGTATCAATAGACCAGAAGGTCGGTATAGTTGAAGCGATGAAGGTTATGAAAGAAGTAACTTCACAAGTTGCAGGAATTATCGTAAAGGTATTAGTCGCCGATAATCATCCGGTTGAATACGGGCAGCCGCTTTTTGAAGTGGATACTGATTACGCAGATAAGAAGCGCTGATTACACAGAATTATGTTCAATAAAATTTTAATAGCGAACAGAGGCGAAATAGCGGTAAGGATTATCCGTGCCTGTCGGGAGATGGGCATAAGAACTGTCGCCGTGCATTCCGATATTGACGCCGAATGCCTTCATGTAAAATTTGCCGATGAATCGGTTTGTATCGGTCCCGCACAATCTTCGGAAAGTTATCTGAACATTGCAAATATAATTTCCGCCGCGGAAATAACCGGCGCCGATGCGATTCATCCCGGTTACGGTTTCTTATCGGAAAATACATATTTTGCCGATGTCTGCGAGTCGTGCAATATAAAATTTATAGGTCCCACCAAAACCACAATTCAGCAGATGGGAGATAAATCAACGGCGAAGAAGACGATGAAAAAAGCTGGAATTCCGACTATTCCCGGAACGGAAGAATGTATCACCGCCGAAACCCCGAAACTTTTTAAGATTGCAAAAAAAATAGGGTATCCTTTAATTGTAAAAGCATCTGCCGGCGGCGGCGGTAAAGGGATGCGTATTGTCCCGTCGGAGGACGCACTTAAAAATGCAATCATTACCGCACAGACGGAAGCGAAAGCGGCGTTCGGAAACGGGGACGTCTATCTCGAAAAATATCTTGAAGAACCGAAGCACATTGAGTTTCAAATTTTAGGCGATATAAAAGGGAATGTAGTATCTTATCCGGAAAGGGACTGCTCAATTCAAAGACGCCATCAAAAACTGATTGAGGAATCGCCGTCTAACATTTCACCGAAATTGAGAAAAAAGATGGGACATTATGCTCGGCTTGCCGCAAAAGCCGTTGATTATTTTACCGCCGGCACGATTGAGTTTTTAGTTGATAAAAAAGAAAATTTTTATTTTATGGAAATGAACACTCGCATTCAAGTTGAGCATCCGGTAACGGAAATGGTTTCCGGAGTTGACCTTGTTAGAGAACAGATTCGTCTGGCTAGCGGCGAACAGTTGGGATATGATTATGATGACGTGGTAATTAAAGGGCATGTTATAGAATGCAGAATTAATGCGGAAGACCCGGAAAAAGATTTTATCCCGAGCCCCGGCAAAATTGAATCGGTAATTTTTCCCGGCGGTCCCGGCGTAAGATTAGATACTCATATTTATAACGGCTATACCGTGCCGTCTGCGTATGACAGTTTGATAGCAAAATTATTGGTTATAGACACGAAAAGAGAAAAAGCAATTGCGAGGATGCAACGCGCACTTTCGGAATTTGAAATTACCGGAATTAAAACAACCATTCCTTTCCACAAGACGACTTTGGCGAATGACTATTTTAAGAAAGGAGAGATTTATACGAATTTCATTCAAAAAAGGATTTATAATGAGAAATAAAAGGTCGCTCGCAAGCAAATTTCTTTGGTCGCTCTTTTGTAGTCGCTTAAAGAATTTGCTCCTGCAGGGTATAGGTCGCAAATTCAAAACCTGCAGAAATTTCTTGCTTCGCTCCGCGTAAAGAGTAAAAAAATGAAACAGAAAATCTTACAAATTATCAATGACAGCATTGCCGTAAAAGAAAAATCAAAATCACTTTCCGGCACTATTGAAAAAATTACTCAAGAGATAATAAAATGTTACCGCACCGGCGGAAAAGTTGTTATTTTCGGAAACGGAGGTTCCGCTGCTGATGCCCAGCATATAGTAACGGAATTTGTGAGCCGTTTTGAAAAAGAGAGAAAATCACTTAATGCGGTTGCACTTACGACAAACACATCCGCAATTACCGCAATTGCGAATGATTACAATTTTAATAAAATTTTTTCAAGACAGGTTGAATCAACGGTTGAAAAAAAAGATGTAGTGATTGCGATTTCCACCAGCGGAAATTCGGAAAATGTTGTAGAGGGAGCAAAACAATCAAAAAAACAGGGTGCGGTTGTGGTGGGACTTACAGGTTCTTCCGGTGGTAAATTAAAAAATGTTTGTGACATAACTTTGGAAGTTCCGTCAAACATAACCGCGAGAATTCAGGAAGTGCATATTACCGTCGGGCATATTATTTGCAAACTGGTTGAAGATGAAATTTTCTAAAATCAAATCCCAAAATCAAATTTCCGAAATCGTCAGAAAATTAAAAAAATCCGGCAAAAAAATTGTTTTTACTAACGGATGTTTTGATATTCTTCATATAGGTCATACCCGTCTCCTTAATAAAGCGAAATCGTTCGGGGATATTTTAATAGTCGGGTTAAACTCCGATTCGTCCGTAAAAAAAATAAAAGACAAAAACCGTCCGATAATTTCCGAAAATGAAAGAGCAGAAGTTCTCTCAGCCATATCTTCAATTGATTTCATAGTGAAATTTTTGCAACCCACACCTTACGAACTTATAAAAAAAATCATGCCTGATGTTTTAGTGAAAGGCGCCGATTGGAAAAGCGAAAAAATCGTCGGCAGTGAATTCGCAAAAAAGGTTGTAAGAATCCCGCTTGCAAAAGGCCGCTCCACGACCAAAATCATAGAAAAACTGAAAAATCTCTAAAATGAGAAAAAATATATTAAGAATTATTGATGCTAACCTGAACAGGTCAAGAGAGGGTTTGCGGGTTATAGAGGACTTTTCAAGATTTGTAATGTCTGATGAGAATTTGGCGTCGGTAATAAAAAAACAAAGACATAAGATTGACAAAATAGCAAGAACTGTTTATCCGCAGTTAGTTTCATCCCGGGACAGTAAAAACGATGTTTTCCGCCGGACAAAAGAGCCCCGTAAAAAAAATAGTTTTTCTGTCGTCGTCTCAAATATAAAAAGGGCCGAAGAATCCCTGCGGGTGCTTGAGGAATTCTCAAAAATTATTTCTGCTTCTGCCGGTTCAAAATTTAAAAAAATAAGATTTACGGTTTACGATATAGAGAAAGAAATTGTAAAAAAAATAATATGACACAGATAGAATCTGCTAAAAAAAATATTACAACGCGTGAAATGCGGGAAGTCGCTAAATATGAGCAAGTTCCCGCCGAATTTATTAAAAAAAGTGTTATTAACGGAAGAATAGTTATTTTAAAAAATAACAGACGAAAATCAAATACTAAATTCCGTATCGTCGGCATCGGCAGAAATCTTAGAATAAAAGTCAACGCGAACATAGGGACCTCGCCGATGAATGTCAACATCCGTTATGAAAAACAAAAAGTTTTAACCGCTATAAAATACGGTGCGGATGCCGTTATGGATTTATCAACGGGCGGCAACATTTCAAAAATAAGAAAAATGGTTATTGAAACGTCATCCGTGCCCGTCGGTACAGTTCCGCTCTACGGATTGATATGCGAATTGTCGCACAGAAAAAAAAGATTTGCCGAAAGTGCAAACGCCGGACAGATGTTGGAAGAAGTAGAAAAACAACTTTCCGATGGTGTTGATTTCGTAACGTTGCATTGCGGCTTGACGCTTAAAGCCCTTGAAATTCTTAAAAAGAAAAAACGGCTTGTCGGAATTGTTTCGCGCGGCGGTTCATTTCTCGCCGAGTGGATGCTTCACAATAAAAAAGAAAATCCGTTTTATGAAAATTTTGACGAACTCTTAAATATTGCAAAAAAATATGATGCAGTAATTTCTCTGGGCGACGGGTTGCGTCCCGGTTGTATCGCTGATAATACCGATGCCGCCCAGATAGAAGAATTAAAAACACTCGGCAAATTACAAAAATATGCGATAGTGCGAAATGTTCAGACAATGATTGAAGGTCCAGGTCATGTTCCACTGAATCAGATTGAAAAAAACATCAAACTTGAAAAAAAATACTGCCATAACGCGCCTTTTTATGTTTTAGGACCGTTAACGACGGATATTGCACCGGGTTACGACCATATTACCTCTGCCATCGGCGGTGCTTTGGCCGGTTATTACGGCGCCGATTTTCTGTGTTATGTCACACCCAGCGAACATTTAACATTACCGGATTTAGAAGATGTAAAAAACGGCGTTATTGCTTCCCGGATAGCCGCTCATTCTGCTGAAATTGCAAGGGGTTATAAAAATTCGCTCCGGATGGATTATGAACTTTCAAAGGCGAGAAAAAATTTTAACTGGAAAAAACAAAAAGCGCTTTCAATAAATCCTTCTGAATTTGAAAAACGGATTTCTGCAAAAAGCAAAGATGTCTGTTCAATGTGCGGGGAATTCTGCGCGATGAAAAGAAAGATTTAAAATTATCTTTCCGATATTATTCAAATTCCGTTACTTTGTTTCTGCCAGTTTGTTTGGATTTATAAAGTGACATATCGGCACAGCGTAAAACTTCTTCTGCGACTTGACTGTCTTTCGGATAATGGGCTATACCGAATGAGGCGGTCACTTTTATTTTTTCAAGTCCGACGGTAATTTCCGTTTCCTCTATTTTTCGGCGGATTTTTTCAGCCTTGATTTTCAGACCTTCCGGGTCCGTTTTTGGAAAAATCACGACAAATTCCTCGCCCCCGTATCGTGCCGCAAAATCCGTCTCATAAATAGAATTTTTCAGAATTTCTGTCACCGTTTTAAGCACCATATCTCCTGCCTGATGACCGTAGGTGTCGTTAACTTTTTTGAAATGGTCAATGTCCGTCATAAGAATTGAAAATCTGCCGTTTGACCTTTTTGCGCGCAGTTCCTCTTCTTTAAGCCGTTCATTAAAATATCCCCGCCTGTAAAGTCCCGTTAGTCCGTCGGTGCGTGACATTTCCTCCACTTTTAAGTAGAGGATTGCTCTTTGTACGGCAGGATTAAGTTCTTCAACAAATGCAGATATTTCGTTCACAAATTCAGCATCTTTTTCAAATAGAGGAGGAATTTTTGCCGAGATAACCCCGAAGTATTTATCGCCGATATTCATCGGAAGATGAATTATATTTTTTGAAATTTTAAGAATCTTGGCGGTTTCATCAATATCAAAAGATGCGCCTTTTTTGTCCGAATAGACCCCTTTGGAAAAAATTTTATTGCCGTCAAATATTTTCATAACGACATCTTTTATGGTGAACTGCTGGTCCAGCGACTGAACAATAAGTAAAAACATTTTTTCTAAATCAACGTAAGATGCAATGTCTTTTGAAAGTTCGTAAATGTGCAGAATATTTTTAATAACCTTTTCGTTACGAACAAGTACCAGTTTCGTCGTATCAGAATCTTTTTTAAGCGATGAAAGTTCGTCCACCAAATCCCTAAGTTTATCGTTAAAAAGCCGTCTTAATGACTTCATATTCCTGTAAAATTTTTCAAGAAAAAATTCCGTTAAAAATAATGCCAAAATCGTGACTACACCTTCAAGATACGAAGCCTTCGGGAAAATTACCGCACAAACGGAAAATAATACCGCGAATATACGGGAAAAATTTATTCCGGCATTATATCCGATAATAAATGTTATTAAAGGTGAAAAAATAATTAATTTTTCCATACAATTTTGTTCCGTCCCGTTGACTTCGCAATGTAGAGTCGTTCGTCGGATTTTCGTATAAGTTGGCTGTGTTCCGTAGCGTCGTCGGGATATGCGGATATGCCGATAGATACGGTGATATGCTGTCCGTTAATGATTTCATTTTGAAAATTATTTCGTATATTTTCGGCAATTTCCATACATTCATTCTTTGATGTCTCCGGCAGTATTACCGCAAATTCCTCGCCGCCGTATCTTGTCACGATATCCATTTCACGGCAATTATTTTTTAAAATCTGTGAAAATCTTTTCAACGCCTCGTCACCCTGCTGATGGCCGTATGTATCGTTGAATTTTTTGAAATGGTCAATATCGGAAAGTATTACGCAAAGAGGGGTTTTGAACCGGGAAGCCCTTGTTATTTCTTGGTGTAGTCGTTCATCAAAAAATTTCCGTACATAAACACCGGTCAGTCCGTCTATAATTGAAAGGTCTTTTGTTTTTTCAAGCAGTGTTATATTTTCAACCGTCATTTCCGCCACACCCACGAGTAAGTTGACGACGACCATATCTTCCTGCAAAAATCTGTTTTCTTCCTGCGAATCTAATCTTATAATGCCGATTATATTTTTGTTGTGAAAAATAGGAACGGCTATTATTGATTTTATTGATTTTGGAATGGAAGAATAATCAAAACGATAATCACGCAGTGTATTCGCAATTAAAAGCGGCGACTGTTTCTGCACGACCCATGCGTCAAAAATATCCGGCGGCCTGTCGTCGGTCGGAAGAAAAGTTGTAAGCCGTGCATTATCACATTTTAATATCCGTTTTGTTATATCTTTTAGTTTTTCCTTCAATTCCTGCAAATTATCGGTTTTTGTTATTTCTTTTGTGGCAAAAGTCAAATTTTTGTATTGTGCAATCCGCAATGAAATTTTTTCTAATTTAATTTTATTGGCAAAAAATTCCTTTTTTGTTTTTTCAATTTCCGCCGCCATATCGGTTAATTTGTTTTTATTTTCTGCTTCCCGATACTTTGCCCTGTCATTAAACAGATGAATAATCCAAACAAAACCCCAGACGGCAGCAATTTCGCCCAAAAGAAAAAATCTTTCAACGCCGTCGGTAAAACTCATTCCAATAAGTCCCGTCAAACTCACTAAAAGAGCAATCAAATCTGTTATCAGAAGTTCAGATACTGCCGCCGGCGAAATTATTATCAAAACAAAAAACAACGCAAACATGCCGACAAAATTATTTTTGAAAACAAACGAAAGCACGGTAATTGTTAAAAAAGTAAAAAGAATAATTATAGGTCCAAAAGTTTTTTTATAGTTCATTTTCTTGTCTGTTTTATAAGTTCTTTAGCATGTTTTATTGATGTTTCGGATTCAATGCCACCGCCGAGCATTCGTGATAATTCTGTAACTTTTTCACCCGCGTTAAGTTTAGAAACCAATGTTTTCGTCTTTCCGCCGTCCGTAATTTTTGATATATGAAAATGTTCCGATGAAAATGCCGCAAGTTGAGGCAGATGGGTAATGCAAAGTATCTGATGGTTTTTGGAGAGAACGCTTAATTTTTTTCCGACTACCTGTCCCATCGGTCCCGAAAGCCCGGCATCTATTTCATCAAAAATCAAAGTCGGAGTATCATCCGCTTTTGCGAGCACCGTTTTTATGGCAAGCATAACCCGCGACATCTCACCGCCCGATGCAACCGTTTTAAGCGGCTTTAAGTCCTCGCCGACATTTGCTGCAATTTTATATTCTATTCTGTCAATTCCCGATGACTTAAAGTGATAGTCCCCGTTTTCATCAGTTTCCTTTTCAACAGAAATAAAAAATTTTGATTTTGCCATTCCTAATTCTGCAAGTTCCGCTTCAATTCCTTTTGAAAGTTTTTTTGCTGCCGCGTTCCGCTTTTCCGAAAGTTCAATAGATATTTCTTTTAGTTTTGACTCTGCCGCTCTTCCGTCTTTTTCAAGTTTAGCGATGTTTTCGTCCGCTAATTCATAAAAGTTTATTTGCTTTTTTATATTATCTGCGTAATCAAGAATTTCTTTTACAGTCGGTGCATATTTTCTTTTCAGTTTTTTTATAAGTTCAATTTTTACAATAATTTCTTCCAGCCGTTTTGGGTTAAATTCAACGGATTCCTTATATTGACGGAATGTATCTGCGAGAGATTTTACATCTTCAACTGTCCGGTTGATGATTGCAGTGTTTTCAAACTCCTGCCTGTCTATTGCCGCAAGATTTTCTATATGTTTTTTTGCAATGCCCAGTTTTTCAACCGCCGACCCGTCGGACTCGTATAGGAGCGAATAGATATCGTTCGCATAATTAAAAAGTTTTTCGGCATTATTCAGACGGTTAATTTCATTTTCCAGGCCGTTTTCATCCATCTCAAATAATTTTGCTTCCTCAATTTCTTTGAGTTGATACTTGTAGAGGTCAAGTTTTTGGATGCGGTCTTTTTCCGAATTTTTCAGTTCATATAACTGGTTTTTAAGCGATGTGAATTTGCCGAAAACATTCGCTATTTCCAATTTTAATTTTTCAAGGTTTCCGTATCTGTCAAGCATATCTCTTTGGTTGTCGGGTTTAATAAGCGATTGGTGCTCGTGTTGGCCGTGTATATCCACAAGTGCGGATGAGATTGTCTGCAACATCCCTACCGATGCAATGGAACCGTTTATGAAACATTTGGTTTTTCCGTCGGCGGTTATTTCCCGTTTGATAATAAGTGTGTCTTCCTGCGGGACACCTATTTCAGCCAGTAATTTTTTCAACGATTTAAGATTTTCAATGTTAAAACTTGCGGTCAGTTCGCAACTCTGTGCATTTTTTCTTACAATTTTTGTGTTTGCCCTGTCGCCGAGTATTAGTCCAAGAGCATCTATAATTATAGATTTTCCGGCACCCGTTTCGCCCGTCAGTATATTCAAGCCCGTACCAAAATCAATTGTTATGTCATCAATAATGGCGAAGTTTTTTATAAGGAATGTGTCCAGCATTATCTGTTTCCCCAGTTAAGTTTTTTCCGCAAAACCTCAAAATAATCATTCTTACCTACGGTAATCAGTTTCACGGGCGTTTTATATTTTTGTATTTTTACAATATCGCCGGCAGAAAGCGTCAAGTCAATCTGTCCGTCGATTGATAAAATCACATCGGTATGATTAGAATTTACCCTTACATCTATTATAAAATTATCCGGAATAATTACTGGTCTTTGACTTAAAGTGTGCGGGGCAATGGGCGTTATGATTATATTTTGTGTTTTTGGATGAACAATAGGCCCGTTTGCCGCCAGCGAATAAGCGGTTGAACCGGTGGGGGTTGAAATAATCAGTCCGTCGGCGGTTATTTCCGTGACCTGTTTATTATTGATATTGAGATTTAAGTTTATAACTCTTGCAGTTTTGCCGTTTTTTATAACGGCATCGTTCAAGGCAATAAAATTGTTTATTATTTTTTTGTTCCGAAGTATTTCTATTTTCAGCATACTCCTTTCTTCAATTTTGTAGATGCCTTTAATAATTTTTTTAACAGATATAAAAACATTTTTCAAATCGGTTCCCGCGAGAAATCCCAGTTTTCCGAGATTGACCCCGAATAAAGGAATATTTTTTGGTGACAGTTCCCGTGCGGACTTAAGCATCATTCCGTCGCCGCCTAAGACAATGGCGATTTTTTCATCCGTTTTTATTTTTTGTTTTTTAAGCCATCCGGATATTTTTTTTGAAAATTCAACGGCTTTCGGTTTTTCCTTGTTTGCAATAATAAAAATATTTTTCATAGTTTTTACTCCCAATCCAGAATTATCATATCCATGGGTATATCTTTAATCGTTTCCCTTATTTTCCAATATCGTCCGTTGGTGTAAATGGTTAAAGTCCCCGATGCGGATGTGGTGAACAATTTACACCAGTTAAGTTGTTCAAGGACTGATGATGCCGGCATATCGGTTGATATTATAGCATATTCCGGGGAAATTGTTAACAAGAAATCCAAAAGCAGTTTCTTTTTTCCATGGCTTGGAACAAACAGAACAGTTGAATTAATATTTTTTTCAGTAAGAATGTTTTGTGTTTTTCGGGTAATGTCGCCGCAGAATAAAATTGAAAAATCATTATACGAAAGTTTCATAACTATTGAGTTGTCGTCGGTTTCCGGCAGAATCTTTTCAGGATTTAAGACATCAACAGATATATTTCCGATATTAAAATGAACACCTGCAGATATTTTTTCAACAATAACTTTCTTTTTTCTTAAAATTTTCATCAATTCCAGATATTCGTCTTCTTTGGAAACCTCACCGGTCGTAATAAATTTTTTAATTTTGAAATTATTACAAACAGCAATAAGTCCCTGAAAATGGTTGATATGCGGATGGGTAAGGACTATGGTGTCAATTTTCATAATGCCTTTATTCCACAAGAACGGAGAAATAACCGTTTCACCGATATCATATTTTGCTCCCCAATCGCCGCCGCCGTCAATAAGCATATTTGAGCCGTCGGGAAATTCGCACAAGACATCATCGCCAAGTCCTACATCTATAAATGTAATTTCCAGATTTTTTTTATTTTCTGAAAAATAATTCAATACAGGCAGGAATATCAAAATTCCGAATGACAAAATAACGATTCGTTTCCAGATATAATTTTTAATTTTCGGAAGCCCGACGACGATTATGTAAAAAAGCAGTATAAAATATATTGAGGGCGTGGGTATTCTTACCGTTGAATAAGGAACATTTGCGAACATATCAACCAGATATGTTATAACAGACACCACTCCACCCGTAAGTTTTGATACGATAAATAACAACTGCGTTCCGATTAAACTTGCAAAATACAAAGCAAAACCTGCGCCGAGCGAAATCCCGATCATCGGCAATATCACAAGATTTGAGACAAGCGCTATTAAGGATACCTTGTTGAAATAATAAGCCAGTAACGGTGCGATTGCAATTTGTGCGGAAAACGAGGCGAGAAAAACGCTTAAAAACCAGTTGCAAAATTTCGGAAGTTTGTGAATTTTCATAGCCGACTGAAAAATCGGAAAAAAATAAATTATACCGAGTGTTGCCGCAAAAGACATCTGGAAACCGGCTTCAAATAATGTAAGCGGATTGTAAATCAAAATTATAAGCGCCGCCAAAAATATGTCCTGATAAATATCGGCGTTTCTTGATAAAAGCAGGGCAAAAATAACGATAAGCGTCATTATTGTTGCCCGTAAAACAGGAGGATTGGCGCCGGTAATCATCGCATAAAGCAGGATAATGGGGATTAAAAGGCCGAGTGAGATTTTCTTTTTTAACCGTAGAATACTTCTGAATATCCAGAAAAAAATTACCGATACGAATGCCACATTTGAACCGCTGACCACCAGGACATGCATTACGCCCGCGTCAATAAAAATTTTCTGGATGTAAGTTGTAAGCCCGGATTTTTCCCCGATAGTTATGCCGGATAAAACTGCCGCTTGTTGCGGAAGGAGATTTTTTTTATAAGATTCAAGAATCTGTTGCCGCAATTTCAATGATAACTGCCGGATAAAAAACGGTTTTCTGTCTATAATCTGAATGTCATAATTCTTAAAAACCGACAACAATGCATAAATTCTTTTTCTGAATAAATATTTTTTATAATCAAAAGTTCCTGGAACCGATGGCGTATCCGGTCTGAAAAATTTTCCGGTTATTTCAACGATATCGCCGTAGGAAAAATTATTTTCTTCAGCATAATAATTCACCAAAACATTACCTTTCGTGTCTGTGCCGTTAATTTTTGTTGTCTTTAGAATAAAAGATGTTTTACTGTCGCTTTCTTCCGGCTCGGATATAATTTTACCTGTGATAACTGCGGTGTCTCCGGTTGATTGTCTTGCGATATTGCCGGCAGGAATTTTATTAAGAATACCGAGCATTTCCATAAGCACGATAATTAGTATGTAGGAAACTGTTATTGCTATCAGCGGTTTTTTCATAATATAATATATTTTACTAAAAAAACTTGACTTTATCAAATAAATTTGTTAAAATTCAAAAATCGTAACTTTTTCAGTAGTGAAAAAGTTGTCAAAAAAATAAAAATATAGTTAAGGAGTCCTAATGAAAATCGGCAGAAACTTTACTAACACTTTTGTATTTGATGTGCTGGAAAAAGGGGAGCAGGAAAAAATCCTAAACGGAACTTTGTCGCTTTTTTCTATGAACGCGCTCGGGCTTGTTAAGTTCAAGAAAAATGTTGAGTTTCAGATAAAAAAAGCGAAAGAACTCGGTCTTGACCATGTAGAACTTGACTGCGACGTGCCGAACCCGTATCCGGAGTTTTCAAAAGAGAGCCGGAAAAAAATAAAAAAATTCGCCGAGGATAACGGTATTTCACTGTCGGTTCATTTATCTTATTCCAATGCCGGTTCTTCTATTTCAAGTTTGCAGGAATTGGACCGTTCGTGCGCCGTAAAACTCCAAAATGTTTATGTTGATTTTGCGTCTGATGTCGGTGCCAAATATCTTGTAATGCATCCCGGCACCGCTCCGTTTTATATGATTTCAGATATTTACATGAAACAGTTTTTTAACTCGGTCGTAAAATCGTTCACGGAGATCGGAAAATATGCCAATGATAAAGGGCTTAAACTCCACATTGAAAATAATGTTTCATTTGATAGTTTATTCGTTGAGCCGGAAGATTGCATAGAAGTTGTAAAAGCGGTGCGTTCCAACGGTGCTAAAATTTATTTTAATTTTGATATCGGTCACTGGTTCACCCGCGCCGAAAAAGGCAAAGAAATTCCCAAAAACCCGGAAGAAATCCTCAAAATTATTCCCGATGATTTTATATGCGAGGTTCACCTGAACGATTTTGTTCCGTCATCATGGGACCCGCAGAAGCAGTTCACATTCCACCCGCCCTTGAATCAAACGAAAGGTCCTTTAAAGAGAGAAAATCTTGAGAATTACTGGAAAATTCTTAAAACGAAAAATCCGGAATTAATTTTACTTGAAACGGCATTCAAAATGCTTGAACAGGTAAAAGACAGAAAAAACATAATAGATGCAGAGATGAAATATGTAAAGGAGATTTTTAAGTGAAACATTTTGTTTTTTTATTGGGCAGACCGGGTTGCGGAAAATCTGTGGTTTATAAAATAATAAAAGAAATTTTGGAAAAAAAAGAAATTTATGCCCCGCGGCTTGACGATTTTTTAACGCTTAAAGAAATTCTTGCCAGAGACAAAGAGTTCAAAAGGCATATCCTGAAAGACGGAGGTTTCGCGGTTACCGACTGGACGGTTGTTGACGAGGCGCTTAGTGATTTGTGTAAATTGGTAAAAAAAGAAAAAGCTGACAAAAAAATTATTTTCATAGAATTTGCGCGTGATAATTATCAACATGCATTTGAAAATTTCACAAAAGATGTTCTGGATGATTCCATTATCCTGTATCTTTACAGCACTTTAGAGGAATGTTACAAAAGAAATGTCGCAAGATTTCAGAAAGCAAAAAAGGACGGGCACGACGACCATATAGTTCCGTTGGATTTGATGAAAACATATTACAAAACCGACGATTATGAGCAGGTATATCTAAAATCAGAAAAAGAGTTAATGAAAATTGTTCCGGCGAAAACGATTGTTATTGACAGTACCGTTTCCGGAAAAACTGGTATGGAAAATTTAAGAAAGCAGATTGAAAAAGAGGTGATAAATGAGTTATTCTGAATTTGTAAAAGAGCAATTGGAAAAATCGGAAGGTTTCAAAAAAACGGTTGAATTATTGAAAAATGTAAAAGGCAAAAAATGCCTTGTTTTTTTTCACGATGATCCGGACGGGCTGACATCCGGTGCAATAATCTTTAGAATGCTGAAAAAACTCGGTGCCGATATAACCGTAAAAATTCCCGAAACTATGGAATTAGAAAAATTTCGCATTGAAGAAGAACTCAAACAAAAAAAATATGACATACTTTTTATAATTGATAAGGCAACAATGGGCTATTACAACGAATATGTGGATTTGATAAAAGATGTCGTTATTATTGACCATCATCCTTTAATAGGGGCGTTGCCTGAAAGGTGCGTAATTCTCAATCCTTCCGTGCCGAATTACACTTTTTGCTCGGCTGCGATTTTATGCAATATGATATCCGAGGCGCTTGGTTTAAGAGAAGACCTTGATGATTTTTTGACGCTTATAGGATTAAAAGGCGATTGGGCGATTGAACCGGCGACCGATATTGTAGCGCCGCTGGCGAAACAGTTTTATGACGAAGCGGCAAAAAAATTTCCGAACCTTGTAAAAAAAATATCATCCCGTCCGACGATGTTTGAAGTTAATCAGAGAGAAAAAACAACGGCATTAAACCAGATAGGAGAATTTTATTTTGCACTATCAGGAGGCGGATTTCAGTATTTTTATAACGATAATATCCCCGAATTAAAAAACAAAAAACAGGTTAACTTTGCATTTGAAACGCTTCTTGCTCTCAACGCAAAAGATTACGGTTCGCTTGACGAATTTGTGGGACAAATGCCCCGTAAAGATTTGGCCGGGAAAATATATCAATGTTTTCTTGATGACTGGAATAAATCAAAAAATATGTTTGATAATGCGGCGCTTCTGGACAAAGTTGACGGTGCCGGTGTGTATATTTTTATGGGAAGCAATGTCTCCTTGATGCCGATGGTCGGCTCGGTAAAACTTTACGAACTGGGCAATCCGGCGGTACTTATTATGTTTAACTGGCTCGGCGAAAAAAACGGCGTACATATTTCTTTCCGCGCAAACACCGATAAAATTCACTGCGGCAATATTGCTTCGCAGATGACTGAAAAACTTGTTTCAAAATTCGGCAATAAAGGTATAATTTCCGGCGGCGGTCACCCGATGGCGGCAGAGTTTAGAACTAGATCTTCGGGTGTTTCACTTTTTAATACTATGAAGGATTTTTTTGAAGTTTATTCAAATCTTACCGGAGGTAAAAAGTAATGAATGAAGTAAAAATCGCAATTATCGGCGGAAGCGGTGTCTACGAAATTGAAGGAATAAAAATACTGAAAGAGCTGGAAATAAAAACTCCTTTCGGTTTGCCGTCCGATAAAATTCGTATCGGCGAACTTGAAGGCGTGAAAGTTGCGTTTCTTCCGCGTCATGCCGTGGGACACAAAATTATGCCGTCGGAAGTGAACTCGCGGGCCAACATTTTTGCTCTTAAAAAAATCGGAGTTGAAAAAATTATATCCATTTCCGCCTGCGGTTCGCTGAGAGAAGAAATAAAACCGAGGGATTTTGTTATTCCCGACCAACTTTTTGACAGGACAAAATCAAGACCTTCTACATTTTTCGGCGATGGTATTGTTGCGCATGTAGGTTTTGCCGAACCGTATTGCCCGCAGTTAAGAAAAATTTTAATTGAAACGGCGAAATCGCTTGCCCTTCCAGTTCATGACGGCGGCACCTATGTTTGTATTGAGGGACCTCAATTTTCTACGAAAGCGGAATCAAAAGTTTATCGCTCGCTCGGTTTTTTAGTTATAGGGATGACAAATTTGCCCGAGGCAAAACTTGCCCGTGAAGCCGAAATATGTTTTGCTACCGTTTCTTTGGCGACCGATTACGATGTCTGGAAAGAGGGCGAAGAGGTCTCGGCGGAAAAGGTTATGGCGAATATGAAAGTTTTAACGACAAATGTAAAAAAACTTGTGAAGAGTGTTATTGTAAAATTACAGGGCGAAAGAAATTGTTCTTGCAAAGATGCGCTAAAATATGCTATAATGACGTCCCCAAAAGCGATAAATCCGAAAACAAAGAAAAAACTTGAATTATTGGTTGAAAAATACATTTGATTTTTTTAAGGTATTCAACTAGTTTCGCAACTACGAAAGTAGTTGAATAGAATTGATTTTACCGTCAGAAACATGGTTTTTGCCGATTGCCGGATTTAATAAATCCAGAAAAAAATTAACGGAGGTATTATGAGAATAGGAAGAGATTTCACAAATTTGTTGAACACATCGTTTTTAACAGAAGCCGAAAAAAAGCAGTTGAAAGCCGGTACGCTTACAGTCGCCGATATGGATGCCAAAGTGCAGGATAAAGCCAAAAAGGATATTATTAACCAGGTTAAGGTTGCGTCGGAGGTTTCACTTGACCATGTTGAGTTGGACGGAGGAATTCCAAATCCGTATCTTCAAATGCCGTCATCCGAAATTTCCAAAGCAAAAAAAGAAGCAGAAAAAAGAAATATCACGCTTTCTTTCCATCTTCCGTACACATATATCGGCAGTGCCGTCTGCGCATTTCAGAAAGAGGACCGTGAGATGGCGGTTGATTTATTAAAGAGATATATTGATTTTGCCGCGAAATTGAACTGTATAAATGTCGTTATGCACCCCGGTTCCGTTCCTTTTTATCAGGCAGTCGGACTTTACAGGAAACTGGTCAGAGAAAACCTTATCCGCTCTCTCAAAGAACTTGTGCCGTACGCACAAAAAAAGGGAATAATGTTTCATCTTGAGAATAATACCGCATTTGATTCAATTCTGGTTGATGTTGAAGAATGTCTTGAAATTCTTGAGATGATAGATCCGAAAGGAAAAAATGTAAAATTCTGTTTTGATATAGGTCACTGGTTCACTCGGGCAGATTTTGGCAAGCAAGTCCCCAATCCGCCGGAGCAAATAATGGAGACTATCCCCGATAAATATATCTCTCAGGTCCATCTTAACGATTATATACCCGTGGTTAAAAAATTTCATCCGCCTTTGCATTATCAGGCGGGCCTTCTCAAAAAAGAAAATCTTAAAAAACTTTTTGAGATTTTTAGACACAAAAAAGTTGAGATTGTCGTGATGGAAACGGCGGTGAGAGAAGTTGACGAACTATTAAATACAAGGGAGTTAATGGAAAAGGAAGCGGAATATGTAAGGGAGGTTATGGGTTAATGAATTGTTTAAATGTTTTTCTTTTAGGTCGGCCGGGCTGCGGCAAATCGGAAATCTTTCGCCGGATAACCGCTAAATTAAGTCAGGAAAAAATCTGCAACGATTTTTTAAGAGTTGACGATTTTCCGAAGTTGTGGAATATTTTTCAGGAAGATGAAAAAACAGGCAAATGGAAAAGATGCCGCAAAACGCCCGACGGCGGATATTTAGTAACCGATAATAGTATTTGGGATGAAATTTTACGGCAGGTTGATAAGGATGTTCGCGGGTTGCAAAAAGATGAACGCGTTGTTTTCATAGAGTTTTCCCGTCCGAATTATGCGGCGTCGATGAAAAATTTTTCAGAAAAAATCCTGGACAATGCAATAATTATTTATTCCGATTGTTCATTTGAGACCTGTTGGGAGAGAAATGTTGCAAGGCATAAGGCAGCTCTTGCCAAGGGTACCGACGACCATCTGGTTTCCCGGGAGGAAATGGAAAAAACATATCTTCACGATGATAAAGACGAGTTATTGAAAAAATCAAAAATACCGGTCCTCGTTATAGATACCGATGCTCCGGGCATAGACCATCTTATTCCCAAGATAGAAAAAATCATGTTTGAAATAAAAAAAGTGATCTCGCTGAAGCGGGACGGGAGGTAAAAATGTTGAACGCGGTGTTGAGCGAAGTGAAATCCGCTTTGTGCGGAAAAAAGTATTTGGCAGGGTTGGTATTGGCAATTTTTTCCTGCGGCATTTTGTTTTGCGAAACAGATGATTTGTTTCAGAAAGCAAAAGCGATGCAGAAAGAAAAGCAGTATTCGGAAGCCATAAAAACATATCAGAATTTTTTGAAAAAATATCCCGAAGCGAAAGAATCGTCTGATGCGCAGTATAATATAGGGACCTGTTATTCAAAAATGAAAGATTATGATGTTGCAATTAAGGAGTTCCAACTGGTGATAGATAAATTTCCGGAAAGAAAAAAAGCAGTTGATGCAATTTTGCAGATTGGCGGTATTTACCAGAAAAAACAGAAGAAATATGAGAGTGCGATTAAAACATACCAGACCGTCATAGATAAATATCCTGATTCAAAAAAAGCGGCTAATGCACAGTTTGAGTTAGGTGATTGCTATGAAAAAATAAAAAATAATAAAAGGGCGATAGAGGAATATCAGAAAGTTATAAATAACTTCCCTGATTCCAAAAAAGCAGAAAATGCAAAAGAAAAAATTGCTAAATTGAAAGGTCAAAAGGTTGAAACGAAAGATAAAAAAGAGACGATAAAAAAGAAAAAATCTCCAAAAACGGAAGAGGCTTTGCCCGAGCCGGATGACGAGGAATAATAATGGTATCAACAGAAGTTCTTAAAAAAATTCCGAAAGTTGAACTGCATTGTCATTTGGACGGTTCCGTTCGGACATCAACCATTTTAGAACTTGCCAAAAAGCAAAAGGTAAAACTGCCGACGGAAAATGTTGAAGAATTGAATAAGTATGTTCAGGTATCCCCTGATTGCCGGAGTTTAACCGATTTTTTGCAGGCGTTTGAATTTTTTTACCCGCTCTTGCAAACTCCGTACGCTGTGGAAAAAATCGGTTATGAACTTTGTGAAGATGCCGCTTCTGAAAACATTAAATATCTTGAAGTGCGTTTTGCACCGTTTCTTCAGGCATCCGAAAATTTTAAGATAACCGATGTCGTAAAAATTTGCCTTGACGGATTACGTCAAGGCAGCCGTGATTTCAAAATTGGCGTCGGCTTGATTTTATGCTGTTATCGTTCAAATCCTGAAGAAGCGAATATCACAACGGTAGAATTGGCAAAAAAATACGCAGATTACGGTATTGTTGCGCTGGATTTGGCGGGTGATGAAACAAGATATCCGACAAGGGATTTCGCCGAGCCGTTTGTCCTTGCTAAAAAATATAAAATTCCTTTTACCGTGCATGCTGGTGAATCAGCCGGTGCCGAAAGTATAAGAGAAGCAGTGGAACTTGGGGCAAGCCGCATAGGTCACGGCGTACATTTAATAGATGACACAAATCTTATGGAAGAAATAAAAGAAAAAGAAATCCCGCTTGAAATGTGTATTACATCAAATATTCAAACGCATGTTGTCGCTGATTTTGAAAGCCATCCTATAAAAAAATTTTATGATAACGGCGTAATAGTTACTATAAATACCGATGATAGATCGGTTAGCGGAATTGACCTTACAAATGAATATAATGTGGCGGTTAACCGTCTTGGTTTTGATGTATCCGATTTGATAAAAATAATACATAATGGGATTAATGCCCTGTTTATTCCGGACAAAAATAAGGCGGAGTTGAACAAGATATTTAAAACAGAAATCAATGCGCTGAAAATAGGGGAATAATTTTTTTAAAAACTATTCAACTACTTTCGCAACTACGCAACTACGAAAGTAGTTTAGGGTTTTATCATCGGTAATTGTAATTTTTGATTTTATTGATTTTTGGTTTTTTATAAAGGGTATTAAACCCTTTGTTTTCAGCGCTCGCCCCTGAAGGGACTTCTTGCGGTCGCTCGAAAAACAAATAAGTTTACTTTTCGCTCGTTCGCTTGAAAATAAATTTTAATATAAAGATTGGGGGGAGATTAAATGGAAAAAAGAGAATTTAAGAGACACAGTGAAACCAGGAATTTATTGAAAAAAGTTGCCGATAGATACGGTCTTAAAAAGTTATTAGATGTTGTTGAAAACGACAACTCCCTCCTGTATGAAAAAGATGTTTATATATGTCTTCATAATATAATTGACGCTTCGCTTACTTCCGGTGATATTCTTGAAAATTTGCGCCTGGCCAAAAATCTTTACAACTCTCCCATTTTTGCCGTAAATTCTCAGAAAGGAATTTTTCTAATAAAAAACAAGCCGGATTTTGAAGAAGCGATTTTACGGATGAAAGATTTTTCTAATTGTTTTCATCTTAATCCATATAGCATAATAAACACTTTCCTTGCAATTATTGAAGCACAGATAACCGGTTTTGATTTGGCAAAATTGTATGAAGAAGGGAAAAAACACATAGAGAATTTCATCAAATATTCTCTGAAAAATAACTCCAACTGGGATGAAAAAACGCTTATCAGTAAAGGTCCCGTTCTAATAATTCCGATAGGTGCTGCCGGAGGAGGAAAATCAACTTTTTACAGAGAACTTTCAAATGTAATAAATATTTCCTGCGATAATGTGCGGTATCTTCTTTTTAAGGAATTCGGACCCTGTTTCAGTTCTTGGGAAAGTTGTCTTGCCTGGTGGTCGGTTAATCAACTGACTGACAGCTATCTCAACAATGGATATAGTGTTTTCTATAACGGTGTCAATACAGATATGGAATATCGTTCGCCGATAACTATGGAAAATTCCGACCCGTTATATTTGGGAATTCCGTATAAAATCAAACTTGTATATTTTGAACCACCCGTAAAATTATCCCCTGCCGAATTGAAAGAGTTGAAGTCCATAAATCTTTGGGCAACTCCCGTAGACAAAATTGACATTACACTATTGTCGCCGAATGTTGCAAAAATAATAGAACTTATAAAAAATAATTTTCAGAGAACTTTAACAAGGACGGAAGAGATTACAAACGGTAAAAAACAGCAAGACAAATTTGATGTGCTTTATTCGGTCCCAGCCGCTATAGTGAAACTTTTTGTTGAGCAGTCATTTGATGTGCCAAAAAACGAGAATGCAGTAATTATTCCGAGGAAGGAAATACCGAACGAAGAAGAGCGTTCTGCATTTTATCGCGGATACGCCAAGCAAATATTTAGCAACAGATAATCGTATTTAAAAATATTGCCGGAGGATTTTATGCGGGCGGTAATAGATAGGATAGAAGACGGAAAAACAGCCGTTTTAATAGTAGGCGGCGGCGAAATGATAATTCCGGTAAAACAGTTTAAGTTCAAATTGCATGAAGGCATGTGGCTTGATGTTGAGTTTAATCCGAACAAAAAAGCAGAGTCAAAATCGCTTGATAGGGTGAAAAAATTGCAGCAAGAATTGTTAAGTCGCTCAAACAAAAAATAATTTTTTTAAAAAGGTATTCAATCCCTAAAGGGACTCCCTACGGTCGCTACTTTCGTAGTTGCGAAAGTACGAAAGTAGTTTTGAAATTATAGTTGGAAAGGTATCAAAATGAAAATTAAATTTTTAAGTATTTTTCTACTTATTATCTTTTACTTTTTTCCTTTCACCAATCTTTTTTGTGAAATCCCGCCTGGTTTTGAGGTCTATTTTAATAAACCGACCGGTACCAGCGATGCAAACAGTCCGGGACTTGATTTCCGTTTCAAAAACTATCTGGCTTCGGTAAACAATAAAATAATTTATGCTGCTTTTTATGATATAGATAATTCAACGGCAATTGCCGCTTTGAATTCCGCATTAAATCGCGGCTGTACCGTTTATTTTATTTGCGATGCCGATGCAACAAATGCAAGCATATTTACCAGTAGTATTACAACATCTTATAAGATACGCACTTCATCGGGCAGTCAAGTTCATAACAAATTTTGTGTAATTGAGGGTTCGTCTGTCTGGACGGGTTCGTGGAATCCTACGAATAATGACACATATCAAAATAATAATAATGTTGTTGTAATTCGTTCAACTGCCGTTGCTGAAATTTACAAAAATGAATTTGTTGAAATGTATGGGACGCCGTTAAGAACGGGTTTTTCTCATTTTGGTTCTTCAAAAGCGGTTAACGTAATTAATACATCAAACAACGGGAAAACGGAATATGTCAACGGTGTTAAGGTCAAAATTTATTTTTCGCCATATAGTACTCCCGTTACAGGCGGAACGAATAAAGTAATTGCAAATGAAATAAAAGGAACAGGAGGAACAAAAAGTATTCAGGGTGCCAAAGAAAAAGTTAGTTTTTGTCTGTTCAGTTTTACAACCAATTCCGATGATTCACAAATATACGATTCGCTTGTTGATGTTATGAAACAAGGGGTGGAAGTCTACGGTATTTTTGACATTACGCAAACCGACAGCCAGTCCACATATGCAAAACTTCGCTCGACCGGCGCGTATGTTACCTATAATGCCGATGCCAGCAACATAAATTATAATCTTCACCACAAATTCGGAGTGATTGACCCTTTTACTACGAATGCAAAGGTTATAACCGGTTCTCACAACTGGTCCAACAGTGCCAATACACTTAATGATGAAAATACGCTTGTAATTTATTCAACTGGAATTGCAAAAGAGTACTACGAGGAATTTCAGAGAATTTACAAAAATGTCGGGCCAATTTCCACCCCGTCAAAAAAAGCGGTTGATAAAGTTGTTGTTTATCCGTCGCCTGCAAAAAATAGAACTGCAATCGGTTTTGAAATTTCTTCGGATGTAACGTCGGTAACGGTAAAAATCTATACTCTTTCCGGAGAAATTGCAAGAGAAATTACACCGGTAGTAACTCCCGGTGTTTATAATGAGGTTTTGTGGAATTGTGATAATGATGACGGTGAAAAAGTTGCAAGCGGTCTGTACATATTAAAAATTGAGGCGGCCACCTCCGATAAAACATTTTTTGCGATTGAAAAGTTCGCGGTTATAAAGGGGGAAAAATGATAACGGTTGACAGGAATGCTTTGAATTATGCAAGATTATTTACTACATTGGGCTCCGTTGTTCGTTTGAAAATTTTGAAGTTTCTGTACAAGAAAAAAGAGGCAAGTGTTTCTGAAATTGTTTATGAATTGCGGGTAAATTTGCCGCTTGTTTCAAGACATCTAACCGTATTAAAAAATGCACATATAGTAAAATACAGGCGGGAAAAAAACCGGATTTATTATTCAATAATAGATACAAAACGGGAAAGAAGAATGCCGGTTGATTTATTGAAAGTTCTTAAGCCGTATTTTTTAGCGGTAGAAAAACATAATCAAAGAATTGAGAAATAACCATTCAACTACTTTCGTAGTTTCGTAGTTGTGACCGAAGGAAATCCCTTTAGGGACGAAAGTAGCGACCGAAGGGAGTCCCTTCAGGGTTTGTTTTACTGATACAAAATAGAAAAAATGAAATATAGAAAATTTATTAAAATAATTTTATATCAGTTGATATTTATAGGACAGTTTTACATTTTATACGCGAAACCGGCAGGTACAACTTCCGCTGAATTTCTTAAACTTTCATATGGCACCCGTCCTTCCTCGCTCGGTGAAACTTATGTGGCAATTGCAAATGATTCATCGGCAATTTTCTGGAATCCCGCGGGTTTATCACTCGTAACATGGAATGAATTGCTGGCTTCTTATAATTCATGGATACAGGATATAAAGGTCGGAAGTTTGAGTTATGCGATGCCGTTTGGCCAAACAGGAAGTTTGGGCGTGGGAATTATGTATCTCAATTCGGGAAGCATTACAAAAAGAGAAGAGACGAAAGAGGAAGCCGGAAGTTATGACGTGAAGGACATCGGTTTAAATGTCGGTTACGGTGCCGAATTTTTTCAGAATATTTCGTTGGGCGTTTCGCTAAAATATTTATCTGAAAAAATTGATTCGGAATCCGGGACGGGTTTTGCCGCGGACCTTGGCGGTTTGTATATGACCCAGATAAATGATATGCCTTTGAATTTCGGTATTTCTCTTTTGAATCTCGGCGGGAGTATGGGACCCGGAGATAAATCTGATTTGCCTAAAAAATTAAAGGCAGGTTTTTCTTTGAAATTGTTTGAAGAAAAAGTGACGGTAAATACCGAAGTGGATTATCCGTTTATATCCGATATGACGGCAGGCATAGGTTTTGAGTATATGTTATCAGAAATTTTTGTGTTACGACTTGGCTATAAACTTTTCCGGGATGATTTAACGGGTATTGAACCTTTAACATTCGGTTTCGGTATTGTCTATAGCCAGAAACAGGATTTTATATTTGATTATGCGTTTTCAAATGCCGGAGATTTGGGTTATTCAAATAAGGCAAGCATCGGCGTGAGATTTTAATTTTTTTAATAAGCACTCAACTACTTCCGTAGTTTCGTAGTTGTGACCGAAGGAAATCCCTTTAGGGACGAAAGTAGTTGAATAGGTTTTGTTTTACCGACTATAAATGAAAAAAACATTATTATCAAAATTATCAAAACCAAGAGTTTTATTACTTTTTGTCACTGCAATAACTGCATTAAATATACAAGTTTTTTACGGTCAACAGGGACATCCCGCAAAGAATCTGTATGTATATTTTCTTGATGTCGGTCAAGGCGACAGCGCATTTATAAGAACGCCTAACGGCAAAAACATTCTTATTGATGCCGGGCAATGTGCCGTCGGCGACGACGAATTTGATGCCGGTAAAGAAATAGTTATTCCTTTTTTAGTCAAAAAAAATATCACAACAATTGATTATGTCGTTGCCTCTCACGCACACGCGGACCACATCGGCGGTCTGCTAAGCGTTATGAAAAAGTTTCCAGTGGGTATTGTCTACGATTCCGGATTTTCATACTCCTCGCCTATATATGAAAAATTTCTTCAAATAATAAAATTGAAAAAAATATCGTATAAGATTGCTCAGCAGGGCGATATTCTTAACTGGGACCCGGATTTAACCGTAAAAGTTTTATCGCCGAGGAAAGACCATTTATTTGAAGACCCTAACAATAATTCAATAGTGTTAAAGATTACATATAAAGATATATCTTTTTTATTCACCGGCGATGCGGAAGCGATTGCGGAAGACGAGCTGATAGGCAATTATAAAAAATCGGAAGTTTCGTCCGTTATATTAAAAGTTCCGCATCATGGCTCAAAAACATCTTCAACCGAGTATTTTCTTGATGCGGTCAATCCGGAAATCGCCGTTATTTCCTGCGGAAGATACAACAGATTCAGACATCCGCATCCGGACACAGTGAGACGATTTAATGATTTTAATATTGAACTTCACAGAACCGACAAAGAGGGAACGATTTTTATTTCAACCGACGGCGAAACATACACGGTCAAATCGCTGGGATTTAAGAAATGAATATAGAGACAATTAAGAATTACAAATTAAGAATTAAGAATTATGGTATATGTTTGATTTTAATTCTCAATTTTCAATTTTCAATTTTCAATTGTTTTTTTACCGGGTGTACGACACTTCCGAAAGAACCGCCAAAACCGAAGGTATATCTTGAAGTTCCGGCGAATGAATATAAACCGCGAGTCCCGGAACTTGTTGTTACATTTATTGATGTCGGTCAGGGCGACTCGATTTTCATAAAAACTCCGGACGGAAAAAACGGTTTAATTGATACCGGCGGCACTCCCTACTGGAGTCCGGCGTCGGCAGAACCCGGCGAAGAAATAGTCGTTCCTTTTTTGGAAAGCCATAATGTGAAGCGACTTGATTTTGTGGTTGCAAGCCATCCCGACGGCGACCACATCGGCGGGATGCCCGCGGTTTTAAGAAGATTTCCGGTGACGGTTCTTTACGAAAACGGCATTGAATCCGACTCGCCTGAAAATGAAAGAATGCACGCCGTAATAAAAGAGAAAAAAATAGTTACTGCTGTTGTCAGGCAGGGAGATGTTATTGACGTAGACCCGTCGGTAAAGTTTGAAGTTTTTGCTCCGCCGAAGGATTTTTATTTTGAGGGAGAAAACAGCAATTCTGTAATAATCCGGCTTATTTATGGAGATGTAAGTTTCTTTTTTACGGCAGATATGGAATATGAAGCGGAGGATAATGTACTCCAAATTTATGGTGACAAAATAAGATCAAATATATTGAAAGTTGCCCACCACGGTTCCGCGACATCAACATCTGGAAAATTCTTAAAAGCGGTTAATCCGGAAATTGCTGTTATTTCCGTCGGTGCAAGAAACAATTTCGGGCATCCGTATTCCGGAGTTCTCGCAAAATTGCAGGATGCGGATATAAGTATTTACAGGACGGATGAAGACGGGAACATTACCGTTAGAACCGACGGTAAAAAATTTATTATTGAAACCGAAAAAAACCCTTGACAAGATTGGATTTTTATGGTATACTTAATTTTGGCAAAAGCAAAATAATAAAAATGTGATTGGTTCTTTGCGCTATATTTTTTTTGAGTCAGTATTCAACTACTTCCGTAGTTGCGAAACCAGTTGAATAGGTTTTGTTCTACCGACGGTAAAGTGAAAAACGGAAAAAGTAAAAAAGCACAAAAATATAAATTGTCGTTTTAAGAAACCCGCAATGAAATTAAAGTCTAACACCATATTTGATGCAATAAAAAAAGTACCTGTCCCTTTTTTGAAAGTGCCGTTACGAGGCGTCGCCGAAGCAATCTCTGTATTTATTTCACGCCGGTTTTTAATCTCTCAATCTCGTAATCTTTTAATCTCTGTCTTTTTACTTTCCTCTGTCCCCATTATTTTAATTTTATCAACTCCGGTTGTTTTGAATGCCACTGAAGGTGCAATGGTGTATTTCAGTTCCTCAACTGGTTCCGGTCCATTCCCGCCTTCATATTCTACATCAACAGCAAGTGGTTTTGATGGCACCGAAACCAAACTTTCAATGGCAACGCCTCAATATGCAGGTGTTGACCAGACAGGTCATTGGTTAGTCAGTCATAACCCTAATACAACAGAATCCTTTTTAATGACATTTAGCGGCTCCGGTAGTATTTATCAGACCCAGTATTGGAATGGAACTTCATGGCAGATTACCGGTTCTACGGCTTGCTGGAAAGCAGGTACCGGTGCGGCCGGTGTGAAGCACTTCGATTTCACATATTTTGCCAACGATTCCACATATAAGAGGGGAATCGCAGTTTATTATAGAAGCTCCGCCCCGCAGGTTGCATACAGAATATGGTATTCAACCGCCGGCACTATAGACAACGTTGATAGAGATACTGGAATGGGCGCGAGAACGTACCGGTGGATTCGCCTCGAGCCCATACCCGGTACAAATAAAGTTGTTCTCGTCGCACTTTCCGCGACTGCCGGTCAGCGTATAATTTCTGCTGTGTTTGATTTGGATACTGGAACTTGGGGGGCAGAAAAAGTGTTGGGAGACGCAACTGCGCCCGATAGCACAACAATGGCGCGTAGCTTTGATTTGGCAGTGGAAAATTCCGGAAAAGCGATGGCTGTTTGGGTTGATACGAACAACGCGACTTCTTTGAGTTATTCAACGTGGACCGCCGCGGGCGATTGGGCGGCATCTCCTATGAGTGTAGGGTATAGCGTTACTTACTCAACAAGGTCACAGTGGGTACGGCTTGTCACAAAACCAAACGCTAACGAAATACAACTTGCGTTTAACTATTTCAAACCCGGCAGTACTACACCGCAACTTGCTGTTGCAATTTGGGATGGCACAACATGGGGAAACGGTGCCTTTATTTCCGGGAATACAACAGGTTCTTCTCAACAAAGATTTGATATAAATTACGAAAGACAGAGCGGAGATTGTCTTATCGCATTTTCGTCTTCCACTTTTACACCGCCTTCATATGCAACGAGAGCATCCGGAGGATTGACTTTTTCCAACGTTGCACAGGCTACCGACTTTGGAGCCGGTGCGCAGGGGCAGTGGTATCGTCTTGTAAGAGAGGTTTCTGCAACAAGCGACGACATATATCTAATAGCAAACGGTGCCGATAGTTCCGTCAGATGGCAGAAGTGGGGCGGCGCTTCGTGGGGTGCTGTAACCACAGTAGAAACCAACTCGCTTTCCACAAGACAGTCGTTTGATATGGCTATTGGGAATCTTACTTCTGCTGTAGATACCACTCCGCCGGCGGCGATTTCGGATTTGACGGGTTTAACCGGCATAAACGACGGGGATGTAATTTTGAGTTGGACGGCGCCCGGCGACGACGGTATGACAAGTAACATTTCCGGCGGGCAGTATGATTTGAGGTATTCAACAAATGCCATCGGAAACGAAACCAATTTCTCAAATATACCGGCAAATTACAGAATTGTGAAACCGACCGAGACCGTGCCCAGTCAACCGTATTCGTTAACGGTTACCGGACTTAATCCCGGAACATCATATTATTTCGCATTGAAATATAGAGATGAATCAAACAACTGGGCGAGTTGGTCAACCGGGACTTACACAAATACCGCCTCTACCTCCGCCGCGCAGGATTTATTACCGAATGCCGTTGTTACATCAACCGCCGTCGGAGGGGACACATTCATTTCGCTTACATGGACATATCCCGCGGTGCCAGCCGGCGTCAACGATTACGACAAATTCTGGGTTTATCGGTCCAGTGCCTCATTTACCGAGCCGGAAAGAAATGATAGCGGTTATGTTCATGTTGCCGCAACATTCACTTATCTGCTTGGTTATCCGACTACCTCGTTTGTTGATATCGGGCTTACAAATCTTACAACATATTATTATCACATTTCACTTTTTGATAAAGGCGACCAGGGGCAAGGGCTTTACAGCGTTCCGAAAGAAAGTTTTTCGGTGGTTGAGGTAAGCACGATACCGTGGCTGGCGCCGCCTTCTGCACCGACCGGATTTACGGGAATTGCACAGTCAACATACTCAATAAAGTGGAGTTGGACGGATGCCGGCGGGGGAGTAGGCTATCGGGTGAGGTATGCAACTTCGCCTTACGGCGTTGCCGTTTCGTCAATTTTACCGTCGGTCAGCGCATTTTGGATTGAAGACATTTTATCTGCAAACTCATCATATTGCAGGGTTGTCGTTGCGACAAATTCTACAGGCGAAAGCCAGTTATCAAATGCAGCGACCGCATACACTCTTGCCCGACCGCCCACAAACTTGGTATTCCCTACAAATACTTGCGTGGGTTATTCAAGCGCAACATTTCAGTGGAATGTCAACGACAATCCGAGTTGGACAAGATACAGCGTTGCCAAATCAACCACCGATACATTTGACGGGCCTGCCATAAGCACATTCATAGTGTTTGCGGATAATTTTACCGGCAACACGACTACCGCATTCGGACTTTCCGCCGAGACAACATATTATTTCCGCGTGTGGGCATACAACGAAGTTTCCACGATGACGGCATACATACAGTCAAGCACAACAACGAAAGTGGGACCTCCGACGGCGCCTTCTAATTTGAAAATATCTTCTTTACTCGGAGGTACAACCGCAATCTACTGGCAGTTTGACGATAATTCAACTAATGAGACGGGGCTTTATTTGTCCAGCGGGTCGGATACTGCGATGCATCTTTCAGGGAATCTTGCAGATGCCGCATTTACAGGCACGACCTACTGGGCAGAGGTCGGGCTTTCAACTAACACGCAATATACAAGATTTGCCGAAGCAAATAACGCCAACGGCAGTGTGTGGTCTGTGTCTATAACTTCATATACCGCCGCTGCACCTCCGGCAAGTCCTTCAGCGACGACAAATAACTCAACTTCTATAAATCTCACTTGGAACGCCAATGATAATCCGTCCCCGGCGACAAAATACGGCGTCAAATATGCAACTGCCACCGATTTTTATGTGTCCACAACCGCTGTCAATTTTGCGTCAGGACTTACTGCAACAACAACTATTGTCTATTATTTATCCGCTAACACAACTTACTATTTCAGTGTGTGGGCGTACAACGGCGACCGGATAGAAACGGCATATGCGTCTCCGGTAAGTACCATGACGATGCCTCAGGCATCAAATACCTGGGCGAACCACATAGTGATAAGCCAGATAACCGCGGGTACGGATGCCGCCGGCAATGAGTTTGTTGAATTGTACAATCCCACAAACAATGACATTGATTTGAAGAACCTTCCCAGTGCCGGCGGGATATTGAAATTGAGAACTGAAACCAGTTTAGGGGTACTGTCAAGTAAAACGATAGCATGGGGGGCAAACTCAACTATTCCGGCATATGGGTATTTCTTGTTTGTTGCAGGCATTCTGCCAGCGGGCAATGCCACGCCCGATGCAACATATTCTGCCAGTATAGGGGTGTCAAACGGTGTTATGATAACTGATGCCGCCAGTGTAAAAATTGACGGTATAGCCCAAAATGCCGGGAATGTTAACTCTATTGAAGGAACCCTGGTTTCATCCGGCGGGCTTGCATCCGGAAAATCCTACGAAAGAAAACCCAATTCGCCAAACGGATGCGGCTATGATTCTGATAATAACGACGCAGATTACACTTTTCATTCAACTTATAGATTTGCCAAAAACTCTTCTTCGGCGCCGGAACAACCGCCTGATACCCTTCCGCCTGCCGGGATTTCTGATTTAACCGCTTTAACCGGGAGCGATGACGGGCAGATAATTTTGCAGTGGACATCGCCCGGCGATGACGGGACGGTCGGCAATCTTACCGGCGTTTTTGAGATAAAATACTCTTCAACAGGTATTATAAATAGTTCCAATTACGATTCTCCGCCGGCACCGAGTTATACCGTTACGATTACAACGACCTCACTTCAGCCATTAACTGCCTGTACAACTACCATATATAATTTATTAGGTAACAACGTTCTGTATTATTTTGCGATAAAGACGAGGGATGAAATTTCTACAAACTGGTCCGTGTGGACTTCATCAGCAAATGATTTAACCGTCAACACTTCCGCATATGCAACCGTTGTGAACGTTACGCCCGATAATATTTCCGATTTGACCGCTTTAACCGGGAGCGATGACGGGCAGATAATTTTGCAGTGGACATCGCCCGGCGATGACGGAACTGTGGGGACGCTTAACAATGCGGCATTTGAAATAAAATATTCATCAACAGATATTATAAGCAATTCAAATTATGGCTCAGTGTCTGCTGCAAATACTATCGTGATATCAACTTCTTCGCTATTGCCTTTAACGGCTTGTTCAAGAGTAGTAACAGGGCTTTTAGGAAACAATGTGCTCTATCATTTTGCGATAAAGGCGCGGGATGAAATTTCTACAAACTGGTCTGTGTGGAAGTCAACCGCCGATGCACCTTTTACACAAAACACCTCCGCATATGCATATGTCCAGACCGTACCGCCGAATAACATTTCCGACTTGACTGCTTTAACCGGAACAAATGACGGCGAGGTCAACTTGAGATGGACGGCTCCCGGCGACGACGGAACAGTCGGCAACGTTTCCGGCGGCGAATACCGGGTGGCGTACTCTACAAATCCGATAGGAAATGACACGGATTTTAGTAATGCAACAATACGTCCTGATGTGTCAACAAATACTGTAACCCGGGAGCCGTATTCTACTATTGTAACAGGGCTTAACCCCGGAACATCATATTATTTTGCGCTGAAATACAGGGATGAAGTTGCCAGCAACTGGGCGGGTTGGTCAACGGGAACTTTTGTAAATACGCTTTCTTATGCCGCCGCATATGATGTGGCACCGAATGAACCGACCGCAGTGACTGTTGTTTCATCAAATACCGCCGTTAATATCTGGTGGACAAATTCAACACTTAAACCCGGCAATGATGATATAGAAAAATACTGGGTCTACAGAGCGACATTCACTTTTGCTACAAAATTTGACGGTAATGTTGTGTTATGTTCTACAACAAATTATCCCGCACTATACAGTTCTTCTAATCCGCTTCACATAACAAGTTTAACAAACGGCGTGACATATTATTTCAGAATAGTAGCGGTTGATAAAGGGGACCAGTTGAACGGACTTTATTCAATCGCACTTGAAAGCGGGTATTCCTCTGCCGTCTCAACCGCACCGTTTATTGCGCCGCCGGTTCTTGTTTCGGCGAATTATGCGGGAAGTAATATCAATCTTGTCTGGACGCATTCGCCGGACTTTACGGCAAGCAATTTCTCGTCATACAGAATTTATTATTCAATCGTTTCCGGCGGCCCTTACACGCTTGCCGGTTCAACTTCTACGGGAACGAGTTATACCGACCCGATTGTTTCACCCCGCACTCAGAAAGCATATTACTATGTGCTCACAACTCGCGATACCGACGGTGTTGAGTCAATTTATTCAAACGAAAAAGTTGCCAATCCCGATACCGTTCCGCCGACCGTTACGCACACGCTGGTAACAGAAATTAATGTTTTAGGCGGCTATGCGATTTTTGTCGCTACCATTACTGATACCGATAATAACGGTTCAATTCAACCGGTTACATCCGCAAAACTTTATTACCAGTTGACCGGCGGCAGTTGGATAGAGGTCTCAACGGCGACCAACATCGGCGACCTTTACACTTTCAAAATAGGTCCTATTGGTGCGGCGTTTCTGGTTGATTTCAAATACTATATTGAGGCAAAGGATGTCGCATCAAACTACGGGTATATTGTTATTAACGGAGATACAAAAACTGCTGCGACCGCCCCGACGGTTGATGTAAAAACTCAGACGGCAGTTATAACACTGACAGCCGGCGGAGGTACTCTGACGGTTTCCGACGGCGACCAGACGGACGGTGAAACGTCCGTTACAATTCCAGCCGGTGCGCTTGCAACAAATGTTCCTATAGCGATTTTACAGGAGGGTTACCCCGGTGATTTAACGCCTCCCCCCTCGGCTTTCAAAAATGAAAACACTTCCACTATTGCATCGGTCAGCACTGCGCCCATTGTTTGCTTTGATTTCACACCCGACAACACACATTTCAAAAAACCGATAATTTTAACGATAAGATACCTTGACCAGAACAGCGACGGTGAAATTGACGACCGTCCCGGCATTTTGGAGACGAATTTACGCATATACTATTGGGATAACTGGGAGTGGCGTTATATCGGCGGAACTGTTGATACCGTGAAAAATACCGTTTCCGGCTATGTGGACCACTTCACACTTTTCGCGGTTTTCCCGAAGGGTGCAATACCCGTTAAACCTACGGCATCCGAGAAATTCGTTACTCCCGCTACCGTTGACGGTAAAAACGATATAGCTCATTTTATATGCGACAGCAATATAGTTAAAATTGAAATTTACGATGTTACCGGTAAAAAGATTAGAACTGTTGACGGAAATAACCAGGCATATCTTGACTGGGACGGTAAAGACGACGACGGCAATGTCCTGGAATCCGGCGTTTATATTTATAAAGTTGAAGCGGTAAGCGGCGAAAAGCGCACCGGCGCAGTGGTGTTGGCTAAGTGATGGGACAGTGAAAGGAAGTGAAGGAAAGTGGAAGAAAGTGAAAGGAAGTTAAGAAACAATGATTAAAATATTAAACCAGAGAAAAAATAATTGGAATAAAGTGAAAAAAAGCATTTATTTTTGTTCACTTTTGTTCACTTTTGTTCACTTTTGTTCACTGTCTTTTGCCGCTTTCCAGGATACCGGCTGGGGGACCCGTGCGGGCGGAATGGGCAACGCATTTACCGCTATTGCCAACGAGCCGGCGGCAACGCTTTGGAATCCCGCGGGAATTGCTCAACTTGAAATGCTGGAAACGACATTTATGTACAACAAACTTTTTATGGGAATTGATGATGTAAATCTCTCCCAGATGTTTGCAGCCGGAGTTTATCCGACGGAAATAGGGGCTTTTGGATTTACAATAACCGATTTTGCACTATGGGGATTTTACAGGGAGAACACGATTTCGGCAAGTTATTCATGCGATATTGCTTCCTCTCTCGGCATAAGATTTCCGTTTATGGCCGGTCTTAACTTGAAATATCTTACGCATTCTTATACGCTTGATGACAGAACAAAAAATATCGCCGACCCGGTGTTTGACAAAACATCCGCGGGCGGATTTACTCCGGACATAGGATTTTTATTGAAACCGTCCGATTTTTCATTCGGACTTTCGGCGTTAAATATTTTACAACCGGATGTAGGACTTAAAACCGAGGATAAAGTCCCGATGATTGTAAAATTCGGAACTGCCTATCGCATCGGCGACTGGAAGTTTTTTGAAAATATCACCCCTACGGTTGATGTCTCTTACAGAAAACCTGCCGATAACGATGCCGATATGAAAATTTCCGGCGGTGTTGAGACATGGTTTAATTACAATACCTGGGCTGCCCGTTTCGGCGGAAACGACAGGGAACTCTCGCTTGGTTTTTCGTATAATAAAATGTTCAAAGAGTCCGGGTTGCAACTTGACTATGCGTTTTTGCTCCCGCTGCAATTGGCGGATACATCAGGAAGCCACCGGCTGTCTCTGACATTCAGGTATTCAATGCCGAAAAAAGATAAAAAGAAGTTAGAGAGGAAAGAGCAAAAGGCAAAAGATGAGGGGATGATTATTCCGGCGATGCCTTCTCCCGTTCGTCCGCCGGCAGTTACAAGTAAGCCCCCGGCGGTTACGGAAGAGAAAAAACCGAAAGAATTAACCGAGCAGGAAAAATCGGAGTTTAAAAAACAGCGTTACGATGCCGCGTTCAAACACTACCAGAATGGCGAATACGAACTTGCGATTGCCGGATGGGAAGAGGTTTTGAAAATTGACCCGAACCATAAAGAATCAAAAAATAAGATTGAACAGGCGAAACAGAAAATGAAAGGACAGAGGATAGAGGATAGAGGACAGAAGACAGAAACTCCGCTCCCTGCTCTCCGCTCGTCCCTAACGGACATAAATACTGCGAATGTTGATGTTCTTCACGATGCAGGGTTCAGCTGGATTCAGGCGAGGAGCATTGTCAATTACAGAAAAAACCGAAGATTTGAGAAGGTTGAGGATTTATTGGAAGTACAGGGAATTACTGCTGCAAGATTGAATCAGATAAAAGGGAAGTTGGTTGTAAAATAGTTTATACGAAAGAGAATTAGTTTAAACGACAGAGAATTAGATATTGCTTGACTAATTCTCTAATTCTCTAATTCTCTAATTCGCTGGTGTTAAGGGGAGGCAAAAATGCGTAAAGTTTTTGGTTTATTGTTGGGTTGTCTTTTAGCGGTTTCGTTTGCAGTTCCGGTTTTTGCGGCTGACGAAATTTATGTAACCAGCGTTGAAAAGGCGCCGGTAGAGGACGGCGGTGCGGTAAAGGAAATGGCAACGATTGTTCTCAACGACTGCATCAAGGTAAAAGAGATTCAGGTGATTAAGGTCGGCGGTCGCATCTCTCTTAAATATCCGACATATGTTTCAAAAGCAGGCAAAGAATATCCGCAGTTTGAGACGCTTACGAAACAGGCGAAGGACGAGATAGAAAAGGCGGTTGAATCAGGAAAACCGTCGGCAAAAGCGTCAAAACAAATTTCATACAAAATATCAAAATATTCAAGATTTACCCGTGCATCAGCGTTAAAAGTTTTTGCTGCGGTTGATTTCAATAATGCCGTCCGGATTGAATGCAAATTGATGGAAAGCGGAAAAGGTCCCTGGATTTCGTGGCCTTCAAGAAAACCCGAAGGCGGCGGCAAATGGGTAAAACAGATTTTAATCACAAATAAAAAACTGAAAGACGCCGTGGAAAAAGCGCTTATGGATAAATACAAAACATCCGCAAGCGAGTCATCGGAAGAAGAATAGAATAGAAGGTTCAAAGTTAAAGGTTAAAAATTGAAGGTGAAAAATATGCACTGTTTTTTGCTTTTGATTTTTGACTTTTAACTTGCTTTTTAATATATAGAGTTTTCGGAGGGTGAAATGCTGAAAAAAGCGACCAACGGAAGTCCCTGTGGGGCGAAATCCGCCTCTGGCGGGCAGAGATTTTTTATCTTAACTTTATCCTTATTTCTCGGCATTTGCGGATTCGTTTTTTCCGCATCACCGATAATGATAAACGAGGTCGCACCGGCCGAAGCAGCCGGCGCCGAATGGATAGAGTTTTATGTCGCCGTTGCAGGCAATTATTCAAATCTTGTGTTGCAGGAAGGTTCCGCTATAATTCAGGGAAGTACCTGGGTGGTAGCTGGTACGGGGGCAACCGTTGCCAATAAAACATTTCCTAATTTATTTACTACGGCGGGTGTCGGCGATTATATCCTTCTTCATTTTGGCGTCAAAGGCACCAGCAATAGCGAAGATGACATTTCCGGCAAAGGTGCAAACAATGTCTGGGATTTTTATACGGCAGATCCCAGTTTGGTTAATACGGATGCTGTTTTAACATTAAGAAATGCCGCCAATACGCCGGATGCGATAGATGCAATGGCTTTTGCCAACCAGGATGCGACTTGGACAACCGCCAACAACACAGCGTTAAATAATGCCGTCGCCGAATTTCAATGGACGGGAAGCGGCCAAGCGGATTGTGTAGCTTCAGGCAGTATCGCTGTCGGAAAATCATTTGGTAGGGACTCAAGTTCAACGGATACTGACGATACCGGAACGGCAAAATCCGACTGGTCTATTCAACCGTCAACTTCTCCCGGAGCCGTAAATACCGGCGGCGCCGGCGGCGGTACCGGTTCAATAAAAGCGGTTATAACCGAAATAGATGCGGGCCAGTCAAGTAGCGGTGACTATGATGCGGTGGAACTTTATGTTATTGAATCAACCGCAAATATCGGCGGTTGCGCGATTGCGGTTTCAAATTCAGGGACTTTCACTTTTCCGTCAGTGGCAGTAAGTTCCGGGGATTACATAATTGCACATTTTAAGTCAGGCACAAACGCTGCTGTTCCAATCATCAACGCATTTGGAAACAGGCAATGGGACTTTTTTTCCGCCATAACAATTGTCGCTACCGAGAATACATTAACTCTCAAAAATGCCGCCGGCACAATGATTGATTTTGTCCCTTTTGCCAAAGTTGACGGTCAGTTTGATTATGACGTAGAGTATGATGCGGCGGTCGTTTTAAATCAGTGGGTGCCTGCGGCTACTTCAGTGTCGGAACACGAGGTAAATTCCGTGGACAATACCGCGGGTTTAATGGACACCAAAATAACGCTTAATCGCAGAACCAGCGAGTACGGCGTTCCGGTTGATACAACAAATGCAAAATCCGACTGGTTGGGGTATGCTGACAGAAATCTGGGAAGGCTTGTTTCCAGCGCTACCGCCTCCGGCGGAACAGGTTCTATAACCGGAAAAATTACTGAAGTTGCGCCCGGAATTTCAGGCGGTGATTTTATTGAGATTTTTGTTACTGCCGCCTCTGCTGATGTCAGCAGCGTAAAAATATACGAGGGCACGACTTTAATTAAGACATTCCCCGGCGATATGGGAACTATCGCAAAAGATAAGTTTATAGTTCTATGGGCATCCAAGGGAAATAGCGCGACAGGTATCAGAGGTGAGACCCGCGACGAAACGGCTGCCGACGAAAACGCCAGCGGCTATATTGATTTATTCTCGGACGAGACGTCCCCGGGTTTAACCGGAACGGACAACAACATCTCGCTAAAAAATGCCGATGATACGATTGTTGATTTTATGAGTTTTGCCAACAGCGATACGAGTTATACCGGAGCTACGGCGGCATATGATGCCGCTTTTACGGCGGGCAAGTGGTCGCCGGAGGCAACGGATGAGGCAGGATATATCGCCGGTTCTTTTGCGTGGAGCGGTTCAACTTCAAAATCAATGTACCGTCTTGCTACCACAGCCACACTCGCACCGATGGACACAGATACAAAAGCCGACTGGTCGGAAAGTTCAACAACTCCCGGCTACGGCGATTACGGCGGAACGCTGATTACTACGACAAAGACGATGGAGGTCTTCCAGTCGCCGTTTTCACCTTATAAAGACGGAACTTACAGTCAGGCAAAAATAGCATATCTTGTCCCCGCGAACAGCCAAATAACGATGAGGGTTTTTGATGTTTCCGGGCATCAGGTTAGGATACTTCTTGACCATTCCGACGGCGGCGGCGCAGCCGCTACCGTCACTTGGGACGGCAAAGACGATGACGGCAACATAGTCAGAACCGGTATCTACATAGTCAACATTGAGTCCTTGGATAAAACAACCGGCGCCGCAAAAACATCCTCAAAAAGAATTGTGGTGGGAAGAAAAATGTAAGGGCAGAGAGCGTAGAGGACAGAGCGTAGATATGTTTGATTTTGAAAATTTGACGGTATATAAAAAATCTATGAGCTTTGCAAATGAGATTTATAAAGTGTCTGCAAATTTTCCTAAAAAAGAATGTTTCGGATTAACCGACCAACTTCGGAGAGCATCTGTTTCTATTGCCGCAAATATTGCTGAGGGTAATGGTAGATATTCCAGAAAAGAATATATCCAGTTTTTGAGAATAGCGAAAGGTTCTGCATATGAATGTGTTCCGTTGCTTGAAGTAGCATTAGGTCAAAAGTATTTAGAACACCAAGAATTTAGAAAATTATATGAAGAACTTGAAGAAATTTCCAAGATGTTAAACGGACTGATAAATTCAATGACGAAAAAGTTGAAGGAGAATTAAAATGTTTTCAAAAAAATCTTTCTACGCTCTATGCTCTATGCTCTTTTTTACTATGCTCTATGCTCTATGCTCTCCGCTCTACCCTGCTTTTGAGCAAAAACCCGCCTCGGCAAGACCTATCGGGATGGGCGGGGCTTTCGTAGGTTTTTCCAACGACACCAACGCTATTGACTATAACCCGGCGGGATTGCGTCTGATACCCGCGTTCCAGTTCGCCTCAACATATACGAATATTTATGGCGTTGAAGGGCTGGGTTATACCAATGTAAAATTCGCATTTCCCGTTCAGGGCTACGGCGACATCGGTTTTTTATATTCAGATTTCGGTCCCTCCGAATACAAAGAAAGCGTTTTAATTTTTTCTCACGGCTTCGGGCTGGCGGAAGGAATAATGTTCGGATATAACTTGAAATCAATGGGTATAAAAATCAAGGAATATGGCAGTGATTCCGCATTCGGGCTGGATTTGGGCGTTCTGGCAAGGGTTTCAGGGGACTTTGCCCTCGGTGTTTCCGCCAAAAACATAAACGAGCCGGAGATATCAAAAGGGAATGAAAATCTGACGGAAGAATTTTTAACCGGGATTTTTTACAGACCTCTTCCGGGATTGAATTTTGCGATGGATTTTGAGAAAATAATAGACGAACCGGTCGCCGTCCACATCGGAACGGAATTCCGTCTCACCGATTTTTTCGTGTTTCGCACGGGTCTTCAGACAAATCCTTCAAAATATGCTCTTGGTTTCGGAACAAATTATAAAACGGTTTATTTTGATTACGGCTATTCTTCCCACGCCACGCTTGATGCAATGCATGTAGTTTCACTTTCTATGAAATGGGGCGGCGAGCAAGAGGCGACCATTAAATATGCTCCGAAGACGAAAAAGGCGGCAAGGACAACCAGGAAGAGGGTAGACGGGCGGAAGGCCGAGGGACAGGTGACGGAGGAAGCGGTTCGTCCTGCCGGAAAAGTCAATATAAATACTGCATCCTCGGATGAGATAGCGGAACTTCCGGGTATGGGCAAAGTGATGGCAAAACGGGTTGTTGATTACCGCGGTGAAAAAGGGCAATTCAACTCAATTGAGGATATATTAAATGTTCCGAGGATGTCAAGAAGGGTTTATTCAAAAATTGAAGGACTGATAACGGTGGAGGAGAGGCAGAAGGAAGAACCGGTGAAAAAAAGTGAAGAAAAAGTGGAAGAAAGTGAAAAACCAGTTCCTGCTAAACCGACCGTTTCAGATGAAAATGAAGAGCCCCAGCCGGATGCGGAAGAGCCGGAAGCACCTGCGGCGGGCGGGAAGTCGGAAGTGACACCGCCCCCGGTTGTGCCAAAGGTTGTCCCCCCTGCTCCTAAAGTTCTACCTACTCCGGCAACGAAACCGAAAGTTGAACCGGCACCGGCGCCGGAGGAATCGATTCCGTCAGGGAAGATAAACATCAACAAAGCGGATATGTCTCAACTGCGGGATTTGGGATTTACGACTGTGCAATCACAAAATATCTTAAGATATATTAAGAAAAACGGCCCGATGCCGGCGGTAGATGATTTGAAAAAAGTTCCGGGCATATCTGCGGATATAATTGATGAAGTAAAGGATAATATAGAGATAAAATAAGGTTAAAGGTATAAATTAAAGGTTAAAATATGGACGAAAAAAATAACAATAAAAAAACGGCGCCAAGATTTAAAATTTTTTCCCTTCTTTTAATTTATACCTTTAATTTATACCTTTTATTTAAACCTTTAACCTTTCTCCATTCCGCCGAGGATGATCCCGACGATACTTCCCAGTGGGAAAGCGACTCGGATATTGAACAGGCGTATCAGGACGGAGATATTGAGTATGAAACATATGAGAATCTTTTAGCTATCTATGACGACAAAATTGACATAAATACTGCCGATGTTTTCCAGCTGCAGTCGTTACCAGGTTTAACCGCTCCGGATGCCTCAAAAATAGTAAATTACCGTCTAAAACACGGCTATTACAAAGATATAAAGGATTTAATCAACCCGGAGATTATAGACGACGTGGCTTACGAAAATATAAAAATTTTTATTGCCGCCGAGCAGCCGGAAAAAATAAAAACAAAAGGGGATATCGTGTTCAGGACCAAATCAAACTTGGAAGTGGAAATGGCAACGACCGACTATCCGAGGACATATGACTTGTTCCGCCTGCGGCTATTGAAGTTCGGAAGATATATGAATTTCGGGGCAATTATAGAAGGCGACGTCAGGTACGTCAATTATTATTACACAAGGGACATTACCGGCGGCGAGTTTGAACACGGTTATCGTCTCAACAAATCATACATCGGCTATGAAAAGGGACCCGTTATAGAGCAGGCGTATCTCGGCAATTTCCGGGCGGGCTTCGGACAGCGGCTTGTATTTGATACGTCCGGAAAATCATCGCCCCAGGGACTTTATCCCGACGATACATATTCAAAAGAGACGCAGACAAGTATTTACAGTTTGTCCGGAGGTAATATCGTCTTACAAGACAAATATACGCTGGGTTCAACCCAACAGCAATTAAAGGGCTTCGGCGCACGGATGAAGCAGGGCCGGTTTGATTTGACGGAGTTTTATTCAAAAGGCGGTTATGCGTTCAAGACATATGTTAAAATGGATGACGGTGCGCTTCATTATGTCACGCTTGAAGATGTCTATGAGGAAACGCTTGTGGGAAGTAATTTGACATATAAATTAGCGGATGCCACACCTAATATTGATGCGACTTATATCGGCGGCACGGTCTACACTTCAAAAAGAGAGGCAACATTTTCCGATACGGACATACAAATTTGGCGCTGGCCGCCGGAACAATCGTTTGCCGTCTATGGAACTAATTTCGTAACCGGTTACAAGGGTTTTAATATAGCGGGCGAGATGGCAAAGGTTCACGGCTGGGGCAATGCCTGGTACATAAAAACATTCAAAAAAATGGGCAAAATTGATATGATTTATTCTCGCCGTGATTACGATATTGATTTTTACAACCCGTGGGCGCGGGGTTATTCAAAACATACCGATAAAACAAGGTTCCGTGACCGCGACGAGCAAGGCGATTACATTGAGTTTAACTCAAAACTAACACGGACGATGAAACTGAAATTTTATGTTGACCAGTTCAACCACATTGCAAAAACCCAAAAGGATACGGTCACCGGTCTGTATTATACCATCTATGAAACGCCCACTACTGACAGGGAGATTTACCTGAAATACAATTGGAAACTCCCACGGGGAGTGAATATTCAAATCGATAGGAAATGGAAAGACAAGGACATCTACAAAAATGTGGAGTATTCGGAAAAAATGACGGTGACCACTAATTTCCAGTTGAAATTCAGACCTTCAAAAGTAAGCGATTTGCTTATAAAATACAAATACATAGAAGATTATGCCGGTACCCCGACTTTATATCTTCCAAAGGATGAAGTGACTACCCGCACCACATATGATATAACAGGAAACCTTGAAATTGCAGGCGAGTTAAAGTTTGCCGATAGTGATTTAAGAAAAAGCGGGAAGGAGTCCCGTCAGTTCTGGCTTCAGGTAACCGACAAACTTTCAAGATACGCTAAGATAAAAATGAGGTTCACAGATAAATACAAGTGGTCGGCGGATGAGTTTTTCAACGACGAGTATTATAATACGGTTGACCCGGGCTACGGCAATAAGTGGGAAGTAAGGGTGGATTATAAATGGTAGAGGGGAAAGGTTAAAGGTATAAGGTTTAAGGTTAAAATTATGGAATTGAAAATTAAAAATCATATTATTAAAGTTATTTGCCTTAATTTATACCTTTTATTTATACCTTTAACCTTCCTTTCCGGCTATTCTTCCCTTGATTCTTACTGGAACCTGGGTGAGCCGGTACGCGGACTTTCGGCCCGTTCGTTAGCACTTGGCAGCGCCGGTGTTGCCTCTAATAATGAATCCTCATCATTATACGCCAATCCTTCGCTGATGAAACTTGACGCCGGGCAAAAGGGTCTTGCAAATGTTTCGCCGGGGCTTGTTTTGTTTTTTGACAAAAGGAATCATTCTTATTTGAGCACCGATTATGTAACAACGGATAACCTGTATTTTCAAATGCCTTCCGCATCAATTTTATGGTCTGCGTCAAAAAGGAACGATGTTGTTTTTGGTTTCGGCTTTTTTTCCGACTTGAACTCCGACTACAATTTTGAGGAAGCGGATACTTCGGCCGGTACAAACGACATAATTGAAAAAGCGGGCGGGTTTCACAATTGGGCGCTGGGTATGAATTGGGTGATGGCTGACTGGGTATCTATGGGATTTACATATCTTTGGGGAAGAGGTGAAAACCTAACCGACTACACATACTTACAGACGGGTGCTTTGCCTAAGAAGACATCCGACTACCAGACGCTGACGGGCGACAGTTTCATTTTCGGCGGTAATTTTATATATGAGGATAAATTTAATTTCGGGCTCGCGTATCGTTCAAATTTTGCTCTGAAAGTAAATGATAAAGACAGTACCGGCAGTGTTTTTACCGCCACCGATTCCATATTTGAAATGCCGTATAATCTGGGCTTCGGCGCGAATTATAATTTCAAAGACAGTAACGATTCAAAAATAACTTTTGATGCGATTTTTTCAAACTGGGGGGATTCCAGATACTGGATAACCAAACTCAACAATGTAAAACAAACGAAAGACAAAAAAAATCCATTGTATAAAAATGTATGGGAATATCATTTGGGATTAGAACATTCGCCGTCGCAAAAAACAACTTTACGGTACGGTTTTTCGTATCTGCCGGATTACCCGAATCCGTCGGAAGCGCTGCCTTCCGTTTCATTCGGATTGGGAATTATTGTGGGACGGGCTATTGTTGATGTGGCGGGAGAATATGCGTGGAGGCAATCAACGCAAGAAAGGATTTCGCAGCAATTAACCGGATTTGACGATGTGGTTGAAAGCCGGTTAAAACTTTTGTCAACGGTAGGATATAAATGGTAGCCGACGCTTTAGCGTCGGAGGTTAAAGGTATAAATAAAAGGTATAAATAAAAGGTTAAAGGTTAAAATATGCAGAATTTAAAAGAACGGACTTATAAATTCGCTTTACAAATAATAAAACTGGTGCAGAAATTACCCCAAAACCAGATAGCCAAAACTTTGGGTGACCAAATACTTCGCTCAGGTACATCAGTCGGAGCGAATATTGAAGAAGCGTATTCCGGATTAACAAGAAAGGATTTTTCTCATAGTATAAACATTTCACGCAAAGAAGCAAATGAAACAAGATATTGGTTAAGATTATTACTTGGTGCTGGATTAGTTCAAAAAGAAGATGTAAAAAACTTGTTTGCAGAAACAGATGAACTGATAAGTATTTTTACATCTACCGTCAAAAAAATCCGCTCTGCTCTTATTTTAATTTTAACCTTAAACCTTATACCTTTAACCTTTCTTTACTCCTACACCTATCGCGGGTCGTTTTTACAGTTAGGCGATAATGCGGTAGGTTTTACGGCGGCATCTGCGGCGGCCGGCGGCACTGCTGTTTCTGTTAATGATGAGCCGGCATCTGTCTTTATAAATCCGGCGACTATTTCCGTTGACAACGGACAGTTTGTTTTATCCGGCGGTCTTCTTTCAATTTATGGAAGAAAAGTTAGAAATGATTCTGCCGGTACCACCGTGCCGAACAAGAATTCTTTCGGCCGGTTTTCAGGTATCGGGATTTCCCAGCCGGTAATAAAAAACAAACTTTCGGTTGCAGTGTGTGAAACGGAACTAAGCGATTTCAACTATTTTTATGAGGAGAACAATTACTCGTCAACCCAGCGCACCGAAACAAATAAAATTACATCCCGGGGGTTGATTTATGCAATCGGCGGAGGGTTGAATTATTATCCGGTTGAACCTCTTGCAATAGGCATATCATTATGGAATTTATACGGTGAGCCGGAGGGCAAAATTGAGGAGATTGACTACGGGACACTCCTTTCAAACAGGGGACAAATAATCGCGGACATATCAACAACGACGACTCATTCAATAAGCGGTTCGCTGTATCTTATCGGAGCATCATATGAAGTAACCCCGAGAACTAAAATAGGCGTTTCGTATCGTCCGGAAAAAGAGATTGAGGATAAGTTAAAAACAAACTTGGAAAACAATATATCAGGTGCGGCAACTTTAACAAATATCAAATATCAATACGAATATCCTTCGGCGATATCTTACGGGTTGACCTTCAAATTTCCGGGTGTCAGTGAGCCGACATTTTCATTTGATTTTATTCACACAAAGTGGTCTGCAGCCCGGGTGAAAGCTACCGGCGGCGTCTGGACAAACCTCGGGTGGGCAGATACATTGTCCTGGCAGGCCGGCGCCCGTCATAAGGTAAGAAGGGATTTTATTTTCAGGTACGGGATTGCGTATCTTCCGGATTATTCAAGAAAGGGTTCCCAGACGGTGGCTGTTTCCGGCGGTGCGGGTTTTAAGATTTGGATTATTGATTGGGATATTTCAGCCCAGTATTTTATGAGAAGAAACACCCTTGAAGACAGGCATTTTCATGTCGCAGAGGATGTGGATTATCCCCGCATAAATCTGGAGACGGTTGACGATTACACAAAAAGATTTTTGTTAACGGGAAAGATAAAATGGTGATAGATACAGTGAACTACAGTGAAAAGAAGTGGAAAGACAGTGAAAGAAAGTGGAATTTTGTTCACTTTTGTTCACTTTTGTTCACTTTTGTTCACTTTTGTTCACTTTCTCTTTACGGCTACACACAACTCGGACTTAATAATTTCGGAGATGTTGTTTCCGGTTTTTCCGCACGCTCCGTCGGTATGGGTTCAACCGGAATTACAACTATAAATGATGCCTCTGCCCTCGCGGTAAATCCCGCAACGATAGTAGGTATCACCGCGAATAAAATGATTGTGTCCGTTATTCCTTCTTATGTTTTATTTGATGAAAAAGAAAATATACTTGATATAACCAACGAGAATGTTTATTTTCAACTTGCCGGTCTTGGTATTGCCGTTCCGGTTGTACGGAACACACTTATTTTCGGCGTAAATAATTCCCCCGTTTTGGATTATTCTTACAGGTTTTCCTGGACAGCCTTTTCTCAGACAATGCAGAAAATTTCGGATACCGATATAGTCGCTTCCGGTGGTTTAAGAAAAACGGATGTCGGATTCGGTTTAAAAATTGCTGACGAACTGCAGGTAGGATTTTCTTACGGGCTTCTCGGCGGCAAGCCATTAGCGTCGCGCGAATACACTTCATACAGCAACAATCTGCCGAGTTTGAAAAGTGCCTACGATATTTCCACCGAATACGCTGGACATTGTGCAAGATACGGGCTTGTTTTTAATCAGTCAAATTACACCTGCGGCGGATTTTACCAAACACCCGCAACCGTTGAATATGACATTACCGAGACCGAGACCGACAGCAATTTAACTACCGCAGTTTCAGCAGCCGCAAAAACCGTCAGTAAAGGCGACCTCAAATATCCGGAGAAGTTCGGGTTCGGTTTTTCTTACCGGTTCAAGGACAAGTTCAGAACGCTTTTTGCAGCCGACTGGGAGAGACAGAACTGGAATGTCTTGACATTCGTAACGAAGACGATAAATGGCGCCGACACCAATAACAGAAGACAGCATCCTGCCGGTTATGAAAAAACCGACGAGTTAAAATTAGGACTTGAAATGTGGCTGAATGACTGGATTCCGGTCAGGTGCGGTTTTAAGTATCAGGAGTTTTACGAGAATTGGGACAATACTGTTTATAATTGGTATTATATGTCCGATATAGTAAAGGAAGCAATTCCGACTTTTTACGGTTTTTCTTTCGGCAGCGGATATGTAATGGAAAAATTTGATATTGACTTCGGTTATGAGTTTGCAATAAGGTCATACCAAACGCCTGCGGCTGACAGATATGACGAGGATTTACAAAGGTTTGTGCTTACTACGAGGTTCAGATGGTGAAAAAGTCAATTAAGAGGATAGAGGACAGAGCACAGAGGACAGAGCGACTTGCAAGATCCCTGCTTATTTTCACTACGCTCTACGCTCTATGTTCTATGCTCTGCCTTTACGGTGTGCCGGCAAAACCGGGTTTGATTAATATAACTCAGCCCGACGGTACGAGTTTTCATGCCCGGCAGTTTGGCGACGAGTATTATTCACGGGTTGAAACAGCCGATGGCTATACGGTTATGAAAAATAAAGCCGGCTGGTGGTGTTATGCCTCGCAGGATACTGCCGGACAACTTTATCCGACAATTGATGTAGCGGGAAAATCGTCGCCCGGGATTAAAAAACATCTTTCTGTGAGAAGGGATTTAATAATGCAAAACAGGTTGTTGAAAAGCAGAGCCAGAAAATCAGCGCATCTTAGAAAAATCGCCCAACTGGCAACCTCCGGCGAGACATCTGCGGTTGTTATTCTTATAAATTTTTCGGACACTACCGGCTTACTAACCCCCGCTACATACTATTTCCAACTGCTTTTTTCAACCCCGACGGGTAGTATGAGGAATTATTACGAAGAGGTATCATATAACAATTTTACTGTGACAGGTACCGTTGCCGGCAACCAGTGGTACACGGCGGATTTTAGTAGAACGTATTATGGGGCGGATGCCGGGACGAACAAAGACGTCCTCGTTTCGGAATTGGTTGACGAGGCAATCTCCGCTTCCGATTCCGGCATAGATTTTGCCCAATACGATAAAAATAACGACGGATATGTTGACCATTTAATAATAATTCATTCAGGTGCCGGTCAGGAATCAAGCGGAGATCCGAACGATATCTGGTCTCACAAAAGTTCACTTGATGCCGAAAAGACCGTTGACGGCAAAAAAATTTCCGACTACACAATGCTTTCTGAATTTTCCCCGATGGGAACTTTTGCACACGAGTTTTTTCATGATTTGGGTGCGCCGGATTTATATGATTACGATTACGACGGTGAACCGGTCGGCGACTGGTGTCTTATGTCAGGCGGAGGTTGGCTCGGCACTCCCGCCGGTTCCAAACCTTCTCATATAAGCGGGTATCTTAAATACGATATTGACGCTGATGCCACCAACGGTGTCGCAGGATGGCTTTCAAGAACTGATGTAAACGGTGAGGGCACAATTTCAATAAATCAACTTGAAACCAACCCGCTCAATTCTTTATATCGCATAATAATTCCCGGCAGTCGCGAATATTTTCTGCTTGAAAACAGACAGCAATCGGGTTATGATGCCTCTTTGCCCGAAGCGGGTATTCTTATCTGGCATATTGACGAGGGAATGCCGGACGGAACGGGCCACCTGAATGACGGCCCGCCTGATAATTCATATTATCGTGCGTGGGTGGAAGTACCGGGTGTCGTTCCTAATTTTGCGTTGGACCGCAGTGTTGACAGTGCCGCTTATTCCCTGAACGACAATGAAGTTTCATTTTCACCGTATTCAATACCGGACAGCAATGCCAACTCGGGCGTGCCGTCAGGCATCTCCATAACGAACATATCCGCGGAATCACCGGTTATGACCGCATACATAAGCGGCGTTAGCGCTGCTTCCGTTTTTGAGAAAGCAAAAAATTTCCCAAACCCGTTTTATCCCGGCAGTCAGCAATACACAAATATTTATCTGCCGCTTACTTACTGGGGCAGGGCTTTTGATGTAAGAATTTATAATATGTCGGGAACAACAGTCAGGACTTTGACCAATCCTACTGAAATTATTCCTGCGTCCGGTCAGGCAATCTGGGACGGCAGAAATGAAAACGGGGATAAAGTTGCAAGCGGGCTTTATTACTATGTAATTGATACCGGCGGAAAAAAATTCAGAGGAAAGATAACTTTAATAAAATGATAAAAACAGTGAACAAAAGTGATAACTACAGTGAACACAAGTGGAGAAAAAGTGAACGTAAGTGCACTTTATTTCACTTTCTTTCACTTCTTTTCACTTTCTTTCACTTCCTTTCACTTACCCTTTACTCCGCTACTCCCGGCACCAGCGGCGCACAGTTTTTGAACATTCCCGTTTCAGCCCGCGCCGCCTCCCTCGGCGAAGCATACACCGGTTTTGCGGAAGATTCAGGAATTATTGAATACAATCCTGCGGGTCTCGGAAACATTTTTACAAATGAGTTGTCGTTATCGCATCTGGCGTATTTTGAGGATACAACCCTGCAATCCATTGCCGTAGCATTACCTACAAGAAAATTCGTTTTCGGTTTAAACGGAAAATATCTTAACTCAAAAGATACCGAAAGGGATATCTATGGTATTGACAGAAACGATTTTTATATAATTGACTGGTCTATTATGGGCGGATTCGCGTATAAAATAACTCCGGATTTCTCACTGGGTTTATCGGTAAGAAATATCTCTCAAAAACTTAAAGACAAAACTGCATCCGGCGCATCTTTCGGGTTAGGTGCATTCACTGTAATGCCGAGACAAAAGGTTTCACTGGGTATCTCCGTCGTAAATATAGGGCAGGGGATGAAATTTATTGATGAAAGTGACCCGCTTCCTCTAACGCTTAAAATGGGCGGTTCCTGGGGAATTACATATAAAACCACCCTGCTTGTTGAGGTTATTCAGCCGAATGATGCAGGGTTAAGACAGCGGCTCGGTTTGGAATACCATTTTTCGGAACCGTTATGGCTTCGGCTGGGCTGGAAAATAAATCAGAGGAAATTTGATGATTACACGGGTTTTACCGGCGGGTTCGGGTTGCGGTTCGGAAAATTTTATCTGGATTATGCTTTTGTCCCGCACTCCGATTTAGGTGTCTCGCACTATGTTTCAACTGCAATAAAATTCGGCAAGCCGCTCCCTCTTCCCCAAAGCAGAACTGAAAAAATAGAAGAGGAGGAACTTCCGGAGCAAAAAGAAGAAACCGCACCGGAAGAGTCAACGGATACGGAGCAAGATAGGGAATAGAGAATTAGAGAATTAGAGAATTAAGATTTTACTAATTCTCTGTCGTATAAACTGATTCTCTAATTCTCTGGTGTTATTATGGATACGACTTCTAAATTATTTATTTTTATGATTGTGCTGTCTTTGGTAATAGGTGCTTTTGTTATCAAGTTCAAGCCGCAGCACAATCTCGCTACCGTCTATAAATCAAATGCGCGATATTACCCGCATATAAATGATGAGACGGTGCTTAAAAAAATTCAGAAACCTAAAGCCGTAGTCGTTGAAGATACGGATGAGGTTTCTATATCAACAGGACTGCCTACAGGACTCCCTTCGGTCGCAGGCAAACATACGCCAGCCGGCAGGAATATAAAACCGAAAAGATTAAAGATGGAAACGCACGAATTCGTTCCGGATTGATGAAAGACAGAGAATTAGTTTATACAACAGAGAATTGGTGAATTGGAAAAAAATCTAATTCTCTAATTCTCTAATTCTCTGGTGTTAACATGGCGCAAAAACTTACGATTTTCTGTTATGCTTTTGTAGCGGGTGTTGCCGCTGCGATGATAATTCATTCAGGCGCTCTTCCGCCGGCAACAGTTATGACGCTCTGGACACTGAGCGGCGTCTGCGGCGTGCTTTACATACTTTTTAAGAGAACAAAATATGCTATTCCGCTTTTGATTTTGACTCCCGCATTTTTTGCCGCCGCAAATTATTACAGCGCTGTTGATATTTCAGATAAAAATCATATTTCACATTTTGTTGATGAAAAGTTTTTTGACAGAACCATTATTACAGGAACCGTTGTCCGCGAACCGGATGCCCGTGATAATAGCACGAAACTTACCGTTAAGCCTGAGTTAATTGAAAAGCCTTCAAAATCCGGTTGGGGCGCAATAAAAAGCAGCGAAACTCTGACGGGAAAAACCGGTTTTGTTCTGGTTACCATATATCCGACCATCGGGGAATTTTACGATACGGTTGAGTACGGCGACAAAATAAAGGTTGATGCGGCGCTGCTTCCGCCGTCGGAGATGAGAAACCCCTCCGGTTTTGATTACGGTAGATATCTGAAAGCCCGCGGCATTTTTGCCGTGATGTATGCCAGACGAACGGAGATGATTCAATATATCGGTTCCGGCGATACCGACTGGATTACACGCCTCGCGATTAAATTAAAAAGAAGATTTTTGCTTATTATAAGAAAAACAATGCTTTATCCAGAGTCGGCGTTTTTAGGCGGTGTCACACTCGGAAGCCGCGGCGGCGTTCCCCAAAAAGTTAAAATGGAGTTTCAGGCGACAGGCGTAGGACATGTCCTTGCTGTGTCGGGTTTACATGTCGGTTTTGTCCATATTTTAATTTTGATGATATGCAATGTTTTCAGAGTTCCCAAAAAGCCCCGCTGGTTTATTCTCGTTTTCGGGCTTATTCTTTTCACCATAATTACCGGCGCATCTCCCGCCACAAAAAGAGCCGCGCTTATGTCGTCAATAGGTCAGTTCGCTTACACATTCGGCGGAATGGGTATGAGAATGTCGTCGGCGATTACCATTCCGGTTGCCGCATTTATTATTCTATTTTTTGATCCGACTATGCTGCCCGACGGTTCTTTCGTTTTATCTTTTGTGGCGGTATGGTCGCTGGTCCATATTTCCGGACCCGTTGAAGATGTCATCAGATATTTGTTCCGCGGTTGGGCTTTTCTTGTAATACTTATTTGGATTCTTCTCTCAACGGGGCTTTCAATGGTAAATCCGGATATTTTTTTGAATAAAACTTTCTCAGTAACTTATGTGATACTAATATTTTTGACAATTGCCGTTGCAAAGATTATAAATAACAAATATCCTCTGAAAAATTTTGATTTTGTTTCGCTGCCGAAATATTTTGTTCAGTTCACATTTGCGCAAATGGCGATACAGATAGGAATGATGATTCCGCTTTCGGCTTTCTTTTTTAAGATGTTTCCGGTTTCCGGCATATATGCAAATTATATCGCAATACCTTTGATAGGGTACATAGTTCAGCTGGGGCTTATCGCTAATTTATTTGAACTTTTATTTTCTTCACTGGGTCTTCCGGCGTTGGGTCTGAATATCGCGTTTGTTATCAACTCGGCGAATTATATTTTTGCGAAATTTTTTCTGGATATGGCGCATTTTTTTGCAATAAGGTTCCCGTACCCGTTCGTTAAGACGCCGACGGCAGCAGAGATGGTTTGGTATTATGTTGCCGTTATGGTGTTTATTCTGTATAAACCGATTTTTTATCTTCTGGAAGGCGTTTATTATCAGACGCGGGATATTTTTTCCATTCCGGAAGTGAGAAAAAAAATTATTTACGGCGCGTCTCTCTGCTTTGTTATTGTTTTAACACTGTATTTTACTTTTATTCCCCAAAGGAAAAAATTGAAAGTTACATTTCTTGATGCCGGTTTCGGTTCATCTATTATCATTCAGACGCCAAAGGGAAAAAATATTCTTATTGACGGCGGCAGCGGCGGCGGATGGAACTTCGGCATATCAACGATTCTGCCCGTTTTTTCAAAATATAAAATTATGAAGCTCAACCGCCTTGTTCTTACGTCACCGGAAACCGGAAATATAGGCGGTCTTCCGTCGGTGATGGAAAAAAAACCGGTGGACGAGGTGTGGGATGTTTTTGACCCGAAAAAGTTCGCGCTCGGTATGACTTACAACGAGTTTTTAACCAACCTTGGCGATTGGAAATTGTCCCTTACGCCTTACGATAACAGGGTTTCTATGATGTACTCCGACTATTATGATTTCTTAAAAGCAATTGAAAACAACGCCAATAAGGAACTCCCGAAAAAACATTACAGAGCGAAAGCGGGAGATGTAATTTACGAGGAAAAAGGTCTGAAACTTTCAGTTTTGTGGCCTCCTGCTGAAGGATTTCAGTCGGGCGAGGACATTTTAGACAATAATTCCGTTGTGTTAAAACTTATTCACGGTAAAGTTTCGTTTCTTTTTACATCAAATATAAAGCGGGATGCGGAGTGGGCGTTGATTGATAAATCGTCTAATACAGTAAAGTCAACTGTTCTTTTGGCTCCATCGCACGGACATAAGTATGCCTCGACAGACGAGTTTATCCGTGCGGTATCGCCGGAAGCCGTTATTATTCAATTCGGCTACTTAAAAGGCAGAAGTTTTTATGAATCAGATTTGGTGCCCGCTCTTGAAAGGTTTGCCGTCTGCGTAAGCAGCACGCGAAGTTGCCGGACCGATACATCGGGAAGCGTTGAAATTATTTCAGACGGAGAAAAATATAATTTTTCAACAAAGTTAGGCAAAACCGGTTTTGATATTTCCTCTGCGCAGGGAGAGACCGGTGCTGGTGAGATTTTGAATATAGGTATACAATAGAGAAGCAATTAAGAATTGAAAATTGAAAATTAAGAATTATGGTTTTTAACATTTTAATTCTTAACTCTTAATTCTCAATTTGTAATTGGTGTTATTATGGAAATTGATGTGAGTGAGTTCGAAAAACTGGAAAAAGACGAGGTTATTATTGTTGAGAAAAAGACAAAGATTTTCCCGTCGGAAATCGGTTCTTGGGAGTACTGCAATTTGAAGTGGCTTTTTGAGAGAATACGAAGCAAATGAGAGAGTTTTTTCTTGAATATAAGTTAGTCGTACTTACCGTATCGGCAATTTTGTTTGCTTTGATTTTTATTGATGTTGTTTTTCGGTCGGCAAAACATAAAATCAAAAAGAATAAAGAGTCCCGCGAGCGGGATAAAAAAAATTACGGTGATGGAACCATAATTTATGCAGGAAGCGACGGCGGACTTCTTTCTTATCAAATTGATGATACTGTGGTTCTTATAGGCAAACCCGACCTCGTGATGCAGGACAAAAAAACAAAAGAGGTTTTTGTTGTTGACCTGAAAAGCGGAAAGTCGCCGGCGGAAATGAGCAAGTATCACTCTCTTCAACTTGCGGCATATTTTTTGATGGTAGAAAAAAGTTTTTCCTCTCCCGTAAAAAGAGGAATTATAAGATACCTTGACGACGATAATAAAGAACATTCGGTTGAAAATTCCGATGAATTAAAAAATGAACTTTTTGAGCGTGTTAGGGCAATCGCAGATGTCAAGAAAAAAATTTACAAAAGCGAAGTTTCTCAACTTATAAGGAATCACAATGTGCATCATAGGTGTGCCGTCTGTGAATTCGCCTTAGAGTGTCAGCAGGCATTGGTATGAAAACAATAAAGGTTAAAGGTTTAAGGTTAAAGGTTAAAATATTTTGCCGTAATTTTAGTTTTAATTTTCTATCTTTTACTTGCCTTAATTTATACCTTTTATTTATACCTTTAACCTTCCTTTTCGGCTGGATTCACAATACTCACAGAGGAATCGCATCCCAGGCGGCAAGAAACAGATATTTACCGACGAAGTTCAGGGATTTTCTTATTCAGAACGAATCAAAATTGAGAGAGGGAAGCATCTATCCGGATGTCTACGACGAAGGGGAAATCCGCCCTCACAATTCAGAGATATGTCTGTATATGACTCTAAAAATAAATGATGAACTTCTGAAACCCGAAAGAAAAACTGACGAAAATTTTTTTTTGGATTTGGGGAAAATCAGTCATTACATATCCGATGCGAATCAGCCGCTGCACTGCGACCAGAGACAGTTTGAGGATACTTTTCATCAAAGGTATGAGGACAATGCGGCGGACCTTAATATAAAATATGTCCCGAGGAAACCTAACTATATTTCTGATATTCCGACGATGTTTTCCGCCGATGCAAAATACGGATACGACCACTATTCAGATATCGCGGATGCATATATTGACAATCCCGGCAATCAGATAAAGCAGGTTGAAAAACTTACAAGAAATTCTATAATAAACGCCTATAATGAGACGGTGGATGTTTGGTACACTATCTGGCGGGAAAAGATATATCTTATGTTGAAACTGAGGCAGAAAATTCCTGCCGATTACCTGACTCTCAGCGAAGAGTATATGAAAGACAATCTCCTTGATAGAGCCGTTGATAACTTAAATTACGGGATAAAGGTTTTTCCGAAGGAAGTAAAACTTTACAGCCGTCTGGCGGATATTTGGAATAAAATAGACGAGCCGAAAAAAGAAGCGGGAATCTTAAAAAAATGTGTTAAAACAAACCCGCAGGCAATTGATATGAGACACCGACTGGCAGTTATGTATGAAAAACTTGATAACAAAAATGATGCCGTAAAAGAGTGGGAAGCACTAAAAGGCAGTAAGTATGATGCGGAGGCAAAAAATCAGATAAAAAAGTTGGGAAAATAAAATGAACACGGTTGATGCCATAAATAATTTCAATAAAGTTGACCCGCTCGCGGGTTTACCGCCGGATGTTGCCCGGTTGTATAACTTGAGGATTTCAGATTTGAACGAAAAGCAAAAAAGCATTTTGGATGATGCTCTCTCTGCGGTAATCCTGCGGGCGGGACAGCCGGCTTCCCGCGTGGGACAACTTCTGACAATTTCACAGCAACTTAATCCGGAGCAGTTAGAGGCGGTCTTTCACAATCATAAAACCGGCGGCCCGCTCCTTATTTTTGCCTGCGCCGGCAGCGGAAAAACGACCGCCCTTACATACAGAATTATTTACCTTATATTATCCGGAGTTAATCCGCAGAACATACTTGCACTTACATTTACCGTTAAAGCGGCGGAAGAGATGCGTGCCCGTATCAAAAGATTTTTTCTCTCTGTAAAAGAGGGAATGACGGAAGAACAGTACCTGACAATTTCTGAACAGATTTCTAAAATGTGGGTGGGAACATTTCACTCAATTTGTCTTAAAATCTTAAAGGAAGAATCTCCTACCGACGACGGACGGACTTGGCTTAATGCAGAGAGGATCGGTATGCCTGCGGGATTTAAGATTTTAGAAAACCCATACAAGGTTTTGAAGCCATGCTTTGATTTGGAGTTTGCAACCGACCCGAATGTGAAATACGACGACGTTGTAATGAAAATAGAGCACTGGAAAAACGAACTTATTAATGTTGAAAATTTAAGAAAAATGGCAACAAAAGAAGAACAGAAAATCGTTCCCGTTTATGAAAGGTATCAGAATACTTTGAAACAGCAGGGGCTTATTGATTTCAACGATATGATGATGCTTGTCGTGGATTTATTTAACAGATTCCCGACGGTGCTGTCATGGTATCAGCGTCGGTTCAAGTTTATTCTTGTGGACGAATATCAGGACACAAATTACGCGCAGTACACCCTTTGCAAAAAACTTGTAGGCAAGAGTCAAAATCTTTTTGTCGTGGGCGATGACGACCAGTCAATCTATGCCTGGCGAGGAGCCGACATCAGAAACATTCTATTTTTTGAAAAGGACTACCCGAATTGCACCAACATCAAACTTGTAAAAAACTACCGCTCCACTGCAACAATTATCACCGCTGCAAACGAGGTGTTCAAAAAGTCCAAGCCGAAACATCTCGTTAAAACGATTGAGCCGGTTAAAAGAAAAAATGACGGTTCTTTGGACTTCGGCGATGCGATTACCGTCTATAAAGCAAAAGACGAAACTGATGAAATCAATTTCTGCGTGTTTGAAATGGAGCGGATAAAACAAAAAGATTCGCATTTAAGATGGAATGATTTCGCGATTTTATACCGCACACACGAGCAATCAAAAGTCGCAAAAAAAATTTTAGAAAGCAAAAAAATCCCATTTATAATATACAATCCGCATTTCTGGCAGAGAAAAGAGGTGCAGGATATTTGCTCATACATTAAAGTGTTAGACTTTTATATTAAACTGCATGAAAAAATTTTTACCGAACCGATGCCGATGATTGTTATTGAAGGTTCTTCTATTGAGGGCGATATTAAGCGTCTTTACTATCTGCCGCCGGTTTTATTTTCCGCCATTGAAAACGAGATAATGTCGCATATTTTGCATCCGTATAAACTTTTTACCGATGGAAAAGTTCTTGAAGATATGCTTCGCCGCTTAATAGACGAAAGTAGTAAAAAGAAATTCCTAAAACTTTTTGAGATTTTTTTGGACATAGCAGATAGCAATCCTCAGATGTCTTTGTCCGATGCAATCGGTTATATTTTGGAAAAAGGCGGTTATCTGGATTATTATCAGAAAAGCGCATTCCAGTCGGAACAGGGAAAAGAGTCGGTAAGATTCGCTCTCGCAGTAAAGGAGGAAGCGGCTGATTTTGAGCGGGTTCGCGGCGGCAATCTTCCCCTATACGAGAAAATTGATATGTTTATTGAAAGCATATCTATGCGAGGGAAATCAACCGAGCAGTCGGCGCTGAAAACGGTTAATGATTATGTCAATGTGATGTCGCTGCACGCCGCCAAAGGTCTGGAATTTAACGCCGTATTTTTTATCGGGCTTGAAGAAAATATAATTCCGATAAAACATTTTTCCGGTGAAAAAATCTCAAAAAAAGAAAAAGAAAAACGGCTTGACGAGGAGCGCCGGCTTTTTTATGTGGGTCTCACCCGCGCAAAAGAGCGGTTGTTTCTTACATATGCGGATACAAGAAAGTGGTACGGAAAGCCGCAGCAATTTGAACCGTCTCAATTTTTGAACTGCTTGCCCGGTAAACTTTTGGATAAAGGAAGTTTTGCCGTCGGGTTCTTGGAAAAGTTTAAGTATTTTTTGGTGAAGATGTTCAGGTAAGTAGCGAGTAGTAGTTGCCAACCTTGGTTGGCTTTATGCAGATATAATGTCTGCAACTACAAACAGCCGAGCAAACTCGGCAACTACACTACTTCCTACTCACTTACTCACTGGTATTAAAATGGAATCAAGATTTAAAAAGTACAGGCAGATATTACAGGATGAGGCAAAAAAAGCCCGTTCCGGCGAGGAATCAAAGATTTTTAACGCCGGTAACATCACCGCCGCTATTTTATTTATCGGGTGCATATCTGTGTGGGCAATTTACTTTGCTGTTAAACCGTCCTCAAAATCCAAGGAGTTCAGTGACCCTTCAAAAGTTTTAAAAATTATATTTTTTGACGTTGGACAGGGCGACTCAACGCTTTTATTCACGCCTTCTAAAAAAATAATTTTGATTGATGCCGGCGGAAAGCCAGGATATATTATTGAAGAAAGTGAAGGAACCAGCGAAGAAAAAGAGGATGCTGCGAAAAATGTAATAATTCCTTATTTACAAAAAGAACTTCAGCCGCTTACCACTTACCATTTACCGCTTGTTATTGACTATTTCATCGCCACCCATCCGCATGCAGACCATTACGGCGGATTTGTTACGCTTATGGAAAATAAAATTTTTCCGAAAGTTGTTTATGACGCCAATTTCCCGAAATCATATCCGTTGTATGAAACATTTTTGCAGCAGGTTAAGGATGCCAAGGCGAAATATGTTGTTCCGACTGTCGGTGAAACGGTTGATTTGGGCGGCGGTGTTTTAATGAAGTTTTTGGGACCACTTAGTAAATACAGAGGTACAAAATCCGACGAGAACAATTCTTCAATTGTCCTAAAGATTACATATCAAAATGTATCCTTTCTTTTTACAGGCGATGTTGAACTTGAAGCTGAAAACGACCTTGTCAGTTGGCGCGGCGAGTTAAAATCCACCGTATTAAAAATCGCCCATCACGGCTCAAAAACATCCACCTCGTCTCCGTTTCTTGACAGGGTATCTCCGGATATCGCCGTTATATCTTCCGGAAGGGGCAATACTTTCGGACATCCAGCCGACGAAACCGTAAAAAAACTTGTTGACAGAAACGTAAACATTTATCGGACCGACCAAAACGGGACAATTACGCTTCTTACCGACGGTACTTCACTCAAAATCACAACAGAAAGATAAAAATTTTTTGACGGGATTAACAGGATTTTAATATCTGATTTTTATCCTGTTTTATCCTGTAAATCCTGTCGGGTTTCTTTTTTATTTTTTTCTTGACATTTCCGTTTATTTTTTATATCATAATTCTAACTGAATTTCACCGTTTTCCGCCAAAGCGGACATACTCGGTCGGAGGGATTGATTTATGAAAAACAAAAAGGTGCTTTTGATTGCCGTCGTTATGGGTTTGTTTGCCGTTATCTTAACATTTATGCTTGTCCGCAGTATGGAAATAAAATATCGCAGCGGTGCTCAGATGACGGAGGTGCTTATTGCAAGAGGTGATATCGCCGAGGGAACTCTCCTGAAAGAGTATAATGTTGATGTGATAAAAGTTCCCGCTGCGTACAAACAGCCCAAAGCACTTGATTCGGTGTCGCAAATTATAAATGAAAGTTATGCGACTGCGGTTCCTGTAATGCAGGGCGAACAGATTGTTTCCACCAAACTTTTAACTCCCGGTAAAGATACGGGGCTTGCGATAATTGTTCCCGAGAATAAAAGAGCAATTTCAATAAATGTTGATTCTGCCTCGGGTGTTGCGGAACTGATAAAGCCCGGAAATTATGTAGATGTGATTTGCACAATTGACGAGCAGGATAAATCCGTAACGGTTTTGCAGAATGTCCTTGTTCTCGCATGGAAACAGAATATTCTGGGAGCATCCGCTGCCAAAACGCAGTCGGTTACCAATATCGCAGATGTGTCCGCTCCGTCGGAAGATATACTGCCGACGGTCACGCTGGCTGTTTCGCCTTACGAGGCACAGGCGGTAGCCCTTGCTTTGGAAAAAGGCACGATTCGGCTGGTGCTGCGCGGATTAAACGACCATAACATCGTAGGTGTCGGTGCAACTACGATGGGAGTGTTCTCTAAATAGGGCAGTATAAGAAAGTGAAAGGAAGTGAGAGGAAGTGCAATTCACTTTCGTTCACTGTTTCACCACTTTTGTTCACTGCCGTTATCACTGGTTCTAATATGTCAGGAAAAATAATTGCTGTGATGGGTTCAAAGGGCGGCGTCGGACAGACGCTGGTCGCTATTAATCTTGCCGTAGCACTCAAATCTCAGACAAAAAAACGGGTGGCGCTTTTGGATTTCAATTTTGCGATGGCGGGTGAGATAGCGCTGCTATTAGCAGTTCCTCAAACTAAATCATTATTGGATTTACTTTCCGTCATAGATAAACTTTCGCCCCAGATGTTGAAGGGTTATGTCGTAGAACACTCCTCGGGAATTGATTTTCTTTCAGCAGTTTCAGAATCCGGCGATTCGGTTAAAATCCTTCCGTCATATGCGGAAAAAACGGTTTCATTTTTCGGCTCCGTCTACGATTATGTTATTGTCAACATCGGCAGAAGTTTCAACGATTTGCAGATTGCAGTTATGGACAATATAGATATGGTTGTTCTGGTTACCACACCCGAACTCGCATCTCTTTATCACGCGAAAAAGGTCTGGCAGCAGTTTATAATAAATCATTATCCGACTCAGATGCTGAAAGTTGTTTTAAATAAAGCGGACATCGCCGGCGGTTTGAGCGTTGACCAGGTTTCGGAATACATCAAGCAGAGACCGGCATGGCTTATTCCTTTTGACGCCGACTCCGCGGTTCTGTCAATAAACAGAGGCGTTCCCGCCGTTACCGCATCCACCCGCTCGCCATTTTCAAGAGGGATTTATTCAATCGTCAATACCATTGCCGAAGAAACCATCCGCGCAGAACAAGGCGCCGGGTTATTTGTCGGACTTAAAAATGCGATGGAGCAGACAAGGAAAGAGCATCGGACATCCCGAAGCGAAAAAGAGGTTGTCGCCGTAAAATCCTCCTCCGGAAATCTTCTTCCTCCGACGGACGAATTAAAAATGCGCGTCTACAACAAACTGGTCGCCGAGATGAAAGAAAGAAGAATAGAACTTTCGCCGTCGGGTGATAAACAAAAATTAGCGGAAACAAGACAAACGGTTCAGGAAGCGATTGAACGCATATTAAATTCCGAGGGTGAAAAACTTACCGCCCGTGTTGACAGAGTCCGGCTTGTGATGGAGGTTTTAGACCAGTCGCTCGGTTTGGGTCCTCTTGAAGATTTCCTTCGCGACCCGACCATCACCGAGGTTATGGTTAACGGTCGCGACAGAATCTATGTAGAGCGCGCCGGAAAAATTTTTCTTACGAATAAAAAATTTACGACTAACCAGCAGTTGTTAAATGTTATTGAAAGAATCGTGACACCCTTAGGAAGAAGGATAGACGAGTCCTCTCCGTTAGTTGATGCGCGTTTAAAAGACGGCTCCCGGGTAAATGCCGTTATTCCGCCTTTATCTCTCGTGGGACCCTGCCTCACCATCAGAAAATTTTCAAAAGAGCGTTTCACATTCAAGGATTTGCTCAATTTTAGTTCTATCACACCGGAGATGATTGAGTTTTTAAGGATCTGCGTCCAACTGCGGAAAAATATAATTATTTCAGGCGGAACAGGTTCCGGTAAAACAACGCTGTTGAACATTTTAGCAAGTTTTATTCCCGCAAGCGAAAGGATTTTAACTATTGAAGATGCTGCAGAACTCCAACTTCCGCAGGAACACTGGGTTCGTCTTGAAAGCAGACCTCCCAACATTGAGGGCGCCGGAGAAATTACCATCAGACGTCTTGTGGTCAACTCGCTCCGTATGAGACCGGACAGAATTGTCGTAGGAGAGTGCCGCGGCGGCGAGGCGCTGGATATGTTGCAGGCGATGAATACGGGCCACGACGGCTCGTTAACAACCGTGCATGCAAACGCGCCCCGTGACTGTTTGAGTCGTCTGGAAACGCTTGTTCTTATGGCGGGAATGGATTTACCCATGCATGCGATAAGAAGTCAGGTCTCCGCCGCTATTGATGTTATCGTTCAAATATCCAGATTTTCCGACGGAACGAGAAAAATCACGCACATTACAGAAATTACGGGGCTTGAAAAAGATACAATCACATTAGCGGATATTTTCGTCTATAAGCAGACCGGAATTGACGCAACAGGTAAGGTTGACGGCGATTTCAGTACGACGGGAGTTATACCGTCATTTATCAGCGAGGTTAAATCGCACGGATTATCTTTTGATATGGGAATATTCAGATGAGGCAGAGGATAGAGCATAGAGGACAGAAAACTACGCTCTCCGCTCTGATGTTTATTGGGGGTGTTTATGAAAAAATCTTTCAGCCGTTACTTTTTACCTTTTACTTTTTTACTTTTACCTTTTTTATTGACCGGCTGTTTTGAGGATGAAGTAAAATTTAAGGGAAAAGTTTTGCAGGCGCGATTAGTGGATATAACGGATGGTACCGGCGCAATTGTAGATACCAGATATACTGTGGATGGTCCTCTGCGGGATGCAGTTGTAAGATGCGTGGGACATTCGGAAACTGCAGTGACGGATGCAAACGGTTTGTATGAACTTTCTATTGAGGTGACCCGGGTCATAGGTTTTAAGGCTTCTGCGGATAAATATACCCTGCAGGCATTTTCGCAGAGAAATTATTTTACCGGTGCGCAAGATCCTGGAACAGATGAACCGATTAGTCAATATATTGATGCCCGCCCCGGCGATACGATTCCAGTCAGGGATTTTGTACTGCTGGCACATACCGATGAGAGAGAAAATGGAAGCGGGCAGTAGAAATTTATGCTAATAATTTTTCTTACTTTTTTGATTATCGTTTGCGTGTTCGGGTTTTTCTTTCTGCTCGTGATGCGGCTTTTGTCTGGCGACGAAGTAAAAGAAGCGACATATTTTGCCGGCGACCAGATTAAAAAAGCGCCGTCAATAAAACAACTCTTCGCGAAATTTGCCGAGAATCCGAAAAGCCGTCAGGCGCAGAAATTCAGGATGATGTCATTTGGAGCTTTTCTTTTGGGCGGATATATTTTAACAACCAATGTTTTTTTCACGCTTGTATTCGGTATTTTCGGTTTTTTCTTCCCGATAATTTTGCTGAAACGAGAGGAAAGTAAACGCTTGCGGCTTATTGATAAGCAATTATCAGACGGGCTTGTGCTTATTTCCAACTCATTAAGAAGCGGGCTGTCATTTGCCCAGGCGATTGAGGTAATTGCCCAGCAGGGACAAGTGCCGTTGGCGGAGGAGTTTCAGACGGTAACACAGGAATTGAAATTAGGTATTTCAATGGAGCAGGCGTTGAACAATCTCTCGGAGCGGCTCAAAAAATCCAAAGAAATGAGGATAGCGATGACGGCAATAAATATTGCAAGAGAAACCGGCGGAAATATGTCGGAGGCGCTCACAACCCTTTCTGAGACGATGAGAAAAAGAAACGAGATGCAGGGGAAAATTGAAGCATTAACCGCCCAGGGAAAACTTTCGGGCGCTATCACGGCGTTACTTCCTTTTGTGCTGTCATTTTTCATTTATCTGGTTGCACCCGATTTAATGGGACCTATGTTCACGACCGTTGAGGGATATGCGATTATAGCGGTAGTTCTTACGATGATAGGCATCGGCGCTTTGATTATCAATAAAGTTGTAACGATAGACATTTGAAAAAAGGTTAAAGGTTTAAGGTTAAAGGTTGAAATAAGGTCAAAGGTTTAAAATTTTAACCTTTAATTTATACCTTTAATTTTGTGTTATTATGGCTTTCATAATTTCATTATTAGTCGGCGGAGTTATTTATATTTTGATTTTAAATTTCTGGCCGAAAGGCGAGGTTGTTGATTTGAGAAGACGGTTCGGCGAGAAAAAAGAAGCGGTACGGCCGCTGACGAAAATTTCCAACTCAATTATTGAAACGATTGTAAGACAGGTATCAAAAATAAATTGGGATTGGATTGTTAAGCGGAGGGAAATTATCAAAAAGCAACTTGATATGGCCGGCAATCCCATCAATATGACTCCCGACGGTTTCATCGCATTTACGATGATTTGTGCATTGGGTTTTTTGATGATGGAGTTTATGTTCCTCAAAAAAACGGACTTACTTATTGTGCTGGCATTTTTGTTTATCGGCGGACTTTTCCCTAGATTATTCTTAAACGATTTAATAAAAAAACGGCATCACACAATCGTCAGAACTCTGCCGGATGTTCTTGATTTGATAACGCTTTCAATGGAGGCGGGAATTGATTTTACCGCGGCGATTTCAAAGGTTACCTCAAAAATGGAGAAAACGCCGTTGGTGGAAGAGTTGACGATTATGCAGCAGGGGATACGGCTTGGGCAATCCCGGATGAATTCTATGAAGGATATGATAGCACGGGTTCAGGAGCCGAATCTTTCAACGGTGGCGACCGCACTTATTCAGGCGGAGCAACTCGGCTCATCGTTGGGTCCCGTTTTGCGGGTTCAGTCGGAGCAGATGAGAATAAAAAGATTTCAACTTGCGGAAAAATTAGCTCAGCAGGCACCCATTAAAATGCTTTTTCCGTTGGTGTTTTTCATATTACCGTCTATATTTTTGATGCTGTTCGGTCCGATACTTTTACAGTATTTGAAGGGCAGCTTCGGTTAGAAAGGCAGAGAATTAGTTTAAACGAAAGAGAATTAGTTTATACAACAGAGAATTGGTGAATTGGAAAAAAATCTAATTCTCTAATTCTCTAATTCTCTGGTATTAACTATGGATAAATCAGACAGACCAAAAATCGGTATTGTTCTAAAATTGGTTATCGCTCAGATTGCATTTTTCTTTGTGCTTGTTGTTGTGCTCGGGACTATTATGTATTTCTATCAGAAGAATGTTCTTATGGAGCAGTTTTCTTCCAATGCCAAGACAATAGTCCAGACATATGCGTATGCCTGTAGCGATGCCAAAGAGGCGAAGGACGACCTGCTTCTTTTATCATACATCGGGCGAATAAAAAAACTTCCGGATGTTATGAAAGCGGCTATCCTGGACCCGGAGATGCGCGTTCAGATTCACACGGAAAAAGCGGAAATAGGAAAGGTTATGCAGGGCGACCCTATATCGGTAAAAGTCGTCACATCAAATGATTTTCTCGTTCAGACATATCCGGGCGTCGGCGGCGATTATTATGTTTTTTCAATGCCAATAATTCTTAATATGAAAAAGGTGGCGTATCTGCGGGTTGATTTTTCGTCGCAATCAATAGGGCAGATAATGGATTCTTACAGGGAAAGAGCGGTTCTGATTGTAATTCTTATGCTTGCAATGGTTGCCATAGGCGTTTATGTGGTGTCTTTTAATGTGGGAAAAGGAATATCGGAACTTATGGTTATTTCGGATGCTATCGCCGATGAAAAATTTGACGATCCGCTTTTCAAGGAAATTGGAACAAGAAAAGACGAAATCGGGACGCTTGCGAAAGTGCTTTCAACGACGATGGAGACGGTGAAGACCAATTATGCCACCTACAAAGACAAACTTTCATTTACCCAGATGAGGTTTAATTATTTTTTACAGTCAATAGGCAGATATTTTACAAAGGGCGTTATATTTTTGGACCAGGACAACAAAATTATCTACATAAACTCACCTGCCTGCGCTATACTTTCAACGATGGCGGACGGCAATATCGGTCGGCATATTCTGGAGATAAATAAAAATGCCGAACTGATGGAGATGTTGTCGGCGTCTTTGACAAAACCCAACCAGATTATGAAAACGGAGTTGATAAGTTTGAAGACCTCCGCGGCGGTTACGACGGTTCAGGAAGAAACCACGAATGAAATTATCGGAATTATTATCGTGTTTTATTAAGAAAACGCGGATCTACGGCGCTGATAAACGACGCGGACATATATCGCTGATTTTTATCTGTGTAATCTGTGGTTTTTATCCTTGTAATCTGTGTTCGGAAGAGTCCAGCGTAATTTCTCTTGACGACGAAACGCCTCAACAAGTTCAAAGAATCGCACAAACAAAAGATACAAAAAAAGAAATAAACAATCTCTATAAAAGCGCCGAAAGATACAGAAAAAAGAAAAAACTTCTTTTTGCCGTTGAAAAATACAAAGAAGTGCTTGAAAAAGACCCGTATCACAAAAAATCACGGGAGCGGCTTTCTGATATGTACACCGAAATAAAATACAAAGTTGACGAAAAAATTTTATACAAAAGCGAAGAGGTTTATTATGCACAAAGTATGTTATATTTTATAAATAATGATTTAACCGCTGCAATGCGCGAATGGGGAAAATGTCTCGCGATAACTCCTACAAACGAGGAGGTAAGAAAGTTTTTCAACAAAACAAAGGGGCAGTTAGCAGAGGAATATCAGAGACAAAAGCAGGAAGAAAAAGAGTCAAAAATAAAGAAACTTCATGAAGACGGCGTTGAACTTTTTAATTCGGCAAAATATGCCGAAGCGGAAGAAAAGTTCAGGAGCGTTCTAAATTTGAACCCGGGACATGTTTCGGCGACATTTTATTTGGAGCAGATTGAGGATATAAAAGCCGGCCGCGAGATCAAAAAACCGTCTCGTAAAAAAAGGACATCCGAAAAAGAGCCGGAAGCAATTTCAATTGATTACGAAAAAGCGGAGGATTTATATAATCAGGGTTTGAGAGAATATGCCGCAGGACATCTCAACGAAGCGATTGATTTATGGAAAAAATGTCTCAAATATAATCCTTCGCATGAAAAAGCGCAGGTCAATATAGAAAAAGCAAAATCAGCGTTGGGGAAAGAATGAATAAGGAAAGGTATAAATTAAAGGTTAAAGGTATAAATTATGGTTAAGAAAATTTATCAGTTATTGAACGGGTTTAAAATTTTAACCTTAACCCTTATACCTTTAACCTTTCTTTACGGCTCTTGGTCAAACCATGTCGTTATATCACAGTTTTCCACCGGAAGCAGCCGTTCCACTAAAGATGAATTCATTGAATTGTACAATCCGACAGCCAGAGAGATAGACATTTCCGAGTGGCGGGTACAGTTTAAACCGACAGACGAGGGTAAAAGTTGGGTAACAAGAGCGGTAATCCCGACGGATGAAAAAATTCCGGCTTACGGTTTTTTCCTTATTACTAATTCCGAACCGAGTTATTCCGGATTGCAAGCCGATTTAACGAAAAATTCTCCTTATGGACTTCTTTCAGAGGAGGGTTCAATCCGGGTAATTGATTATGACGGTCAGGAAATTGACAAAGTGGGCTACGGGCTTAATGCTACGGAGTATGAAAAGTCACCGGTTGAAAATGACGGCGATTCACTTGCCCGTCGGGATTACGGATTTGATACCGATAATAACAAAGCGGATTTCGTATCTACAAAAAAAAGGAGTCCGCATAATTCGGATTCTATTCCTGAAAAGCCGTCATCGTTAAGCCCGGTCGGGTCCCGACGACCCTCGGAAGGTCGGTTAACTGAAACAAGCCGCGAAAAAGAACTGGAAGGAGATGCGCTTTATAGACAGGCAAAAACGGATTGGCGCAACAATAAACTTTTTGATTGCATAGAAAAACTGAAAAGGATTGTTGAAATGGACCCCAAAAATTCTTCGGCGAAAAATGATTTGGATGAAATACCCAAAAAAATAAAAGAGGACCTTGAAAAGAAAAATCTTGTAGGTCGCGACCAGTATTACGGTGATGCGGTTTTGTATTATATTCAGAGCGATTATAAATCGGCTGCGGTGAATCTAAAAAAAATTCTTCTTTTAACGCCGGAGGATATTGAAGTTCGCCAATGGTATGAAAAAATAAGTGCGTTTGTCCCATCTGAAAAAATAGAAGAAACACAACCTGAAATTGTTCCAGTCAAAAAAGAAGAATCGCAGATAAAAACAAAGCCGCAACCGTCCTCTTCGGGAAAAAAGGGTGAGTCGTCTGCCCCGGTTGTTTCTAAATCAACCGCTGCAAAAAAGGATTTTGAAAAAGCGGAAGAACACTATAATAACGGTTTAAAAGAATACTCTTCCGGATATATCTCCAAAGCGATTGAGGAATGGGAGTCATGCTTAAAATATAATCCTAATCATGAGCGTGCCAAAAATGCCCTTGCAAAAGCCAAAAAAACATTAAAAAAGTGAAATTGTTTAATATTACAAAAAACAAAGTTATTATTGGGAACTTAAAAATAGCCGAAAGTTATCGTGAAAGAACAAAAGGGCTTTTGGGACGACAAAATATAGAGGCGCACGAGGGGCTTCTTATTAAAAATTGCAATTGGATTCATATGTTTTTTATGAAGTTTCCGATAGATGTGATATTTTTAAGAACGCAGATTACACAGATAAAGAACGCAGATTACACAGATAAAGGTCTTTACAAAGTTGTCAAAATTACAGAAAACATAAAGCCGTGGCGGCTCAGTCCGCCTGTTTTCCGTGCGGATTCAGTTTTGGAAATAAAATCGGAAACTTCAAAAAATATAATTTCGGTCGGTGACGAACTGAAAGTTATGGAGGATTTATGAAAAAGAAAAGCGATGCAGGATGCAGGATGCAAGATGCAGGCAGAGGCATTTTGTTTTTCGTAGTTTTTACTTGTATCTTGTATCATGTATCTTGTATCTATCTTTATTGCGAAGGCACGCCGGCAGTGGTTAAGGCGATTACAGACGAGTCGTCAAACGAGGACCTGTCGGCGCTCAACGAGATTAACAAAAGAAAAAACAAACTTGTCCACATCGCAATTGAAGCGGTTGAAATAAAAAACGAGTCAGCCCGCACTCTCGGAATTAAATGGGTTGATACAATTCAGGTGGGTGAAGTTGCCCATATTGACGATTCTCGCGTTCCGAGAATTTTAACAGATGTGCCGGCGTTGTTCAGGGTGGGCGAGTTTGCCAGATGGACATCACTTTCGGCGGATATAAAGCTTTTGGTTTCAAAAGGTGCGGCGCGTTTATTGGCGAAACCGAAAATTATAGCGAAATCGGAGACAAATGCATTTTTTACCGTCGGCGGCGAAGTTCCATATCCGGTTGTGACAAGAGACGAAGTTAATGTTGAGTGGAAGGAATACGGTACCCGCGTCAATCTTTTGCCTACTGTGCTTGACAATAATCAGGTCGGGCTTTCAATTTTTACCGATGTCTCCGATTTGGATTATGCCCACGGCGTCGTTATTTCAGGATTTTCCCTTCCCGCACTCATAACAAGAAAGGCATCTTCATCGGTAATTTTGAGAGACGGTGAAACGCTTGCACTCGCAGGGTTGGAAAGAAATTTCAAAGAGGAAACAACTTCAGGCGTGCCGTTTTTATCAGATATACCGATTTTAGGACAACTTTTTTCGCACAAGACATTTACCGATATAAAAACAACAGTTGTTATTTTCATAACGCCGACAATAGTAAAAGAAGGCGCACCGATAGAAAAAACACCGTACTGAAAAGGCAGGTTAAAGGTCAAAGGTTTAAATTTTAACCTTTAATTTATACCTTTAATTTTGTGTTATTATGGCACAAACAGCAATCAAAAAAAAATCATGCAAGGAAATCCTATCGGACAAAAATGTCCTGACCGAGGAGCAGACAACCTCGGTTGAGCAAGAAATAAAAAAGACCGGCGCCCTTTTTCAACAGGCAGTAGTTGATATGAAACTTGTTGAAAAAGGCAAAGTTCTTAAACTTCTTTCAAACGAGTGGGCTGTCAAGGCGATTGATTTATCCGTTATGGATGTTGACCAGGATATCGTCAAAATTATGCCCAAGCAGTCGGCAAAAAGATACAATGCGGTGCCTTTTGCGAAGGAAGAAAACATTTTATTCGTAGCGATGGCTGAACCGCGGGATTTATTTGCCATTGAGGATATAAATTTAAGGACCGGCTTTCATGTCCAGCCGTATCTTGCGCTGCCCGAGGATATAAAAGGCGTTTTGAATAAAGCATATGGGGTTGAAGAGGCGGCTCCGATGCCGGAAGAAGACGAAGAAGAACAACAAACAGCAACTATATCAAGTGCTGCCGATGCGGATGAAGCAAGAGAACTTACGGCGGAACTTATAGCCGGTCTTGATACCGAAGGCGAGGTGCAGGTTGACAAATTTACCGAAGAATCAATGGATATTATGCAGGTTGATACATCTGCGCCTGAGATTGAAAAACTTGTCAATGCTATAATTCTGGAAGCGATCCGGCTTAAAGCATCCGATATACATGTAGAGCCGATGGAAAAAAAACTTAATGTCAGATACCGTGTGGACGGTAATTTAAGACGTTCAACCTTCAAAATTCCAATATCTTTCAAACAGGCGCTGATTGCAAAAATAAAAATTATGACGGGCTCAATGAACATTACCGAGCGCAGAGTCCCGCAGGACGGAAGAATTCAGGTTAAAGCAAAGGGCAAGCCGATTGAGTTCCGTGTCAATATAATTCCCACTGTCTACGGCGAAAGCGCGGTTATGAGAATTTTGGACCGTTCCGGCTCGTCTGCAAAATTGGAGCAATTAGGTTTTCTGCCGGATACTATTGAAAAATTTATGGTATCACTCGCTAAACCGTACGGGCTGATTCTTGTATGCGGTCCCACCGGAAGCGGTAAATCATACACGCTTTCCGCCGCCCTTGCCGCGATAAAAGACCCTACGGAAAAAATTTTAACCGCCGAAAATCCTGTTGAATATAATCTTGACGGAGTTATGCAGGTTCAGGTAAATCCGGAATTAAAAATGGGAGATAAGGTTTTTGATTTTGCGATGGCTCTCCGCGCATTTCTCAGACAGGACCCCGATATTATAATGGTCGGCGAAATCAGAGATAAAGAGACCGGGCAGATTGCGATGGAGGCGGCGATGACCGGGCACCTGGTTTTATCAACTGTTCACACGAACGATGCACCGTCGGCGATTTCCCGTCTTTCTGAAATGGGAATCCATACATTTTTAGTTGCTAACACGACGGAGTGCATACTTGCCCAGCGGCTCATAAGGACACTTTGTAAAGCCTGCAAAGAACCGGATACAAATCCGTCGGAGGACTTATTAAAAATACTAACCGTTCATAAAATCGATTATTCAAAAGCAACATTTATGAAAGTGCATCAGGGCGGCTGTCCCAAATGCGGCGGCAGCGGAATGAAAGGGCGGACGGCTATTCACGAACTTTTAGTTATGGACGAGGAGTTGAGAAGATTTTGCATAAAAGAGGTCTCCGTTGGCCCCATAAGAGATATGGCTGTCAAACACGGTATGCGTCTGTTGGTGGAGGACGGTCTGGTAAAGGTTACGATGGGTGTTACAACTCTTGATGAAGTAATGACCGCCGCCACATAAGAGGCAGAGAATTAGTTTATACAAAAGAGAATTAGTGAATTTGAAAAAAACCTAATTCTCTAATCTCTAATCTCTAATTCTCTGGTGTTATCATGCCAAAATGCACTAATTGCGGATTTATATTCAGATACGAAAAATGTCCCCGTTGCGGAACTCCGGCTGTCGTCGGTAGTCCTGCCGTTGCACCAACTCTGCCGGTTCATCAAAAAGAAGAAAATAATTCGGATTTCAGCGAATTTTTTGAAATTGCCAGAACTATTACGGCAACGAACGATGTTGATTCAATCTTAAAAAAAATCGGCGTTGCTGCCGAAAAACTCACGCTTACAATGGCATCTTCAATTATGCTTTTGGACGATGACAAAAAAAATCTTTACTTCAAGGTGGCAAGCGGAGACAAAGGCACAATCCTTACGAAACTGAAAGTTCCCGTCGGCGAAGGTATTGCCGGCTGGGTCGCAGCAAACAAACAACCGCTGATTATACAGGATGTTACAAAAGATGATAGATTTACCGGAAAAATTGATTCCGAGTCGGGTTTCAGAACAAAATCAATTTTGTGCGTTCCTTTAATTGTTAACGATGAACTTGTCGGCGTCGCGGAGGTTCTTAATAAAATTGACGGATCGCCTTTTACCGAGACGGACAAAACAATTTTAACAAGTTTGTCTAATTTCGCGGCGGTTGCGATAGTTAACGCTAAAAATATTTCAGACCAGCAGAACTTTTTCGCCAATGTTTTTGAGATATTAACTATTGCGTTTGAGACAAATGATAAAAGATTTTCCGGTCATTGTTTTAAGGTCGCCCAAATTTCAACCGCAATTGCAAGAGAACTCAACATCACCGGTTCTCAGTATAAAGATATTTACTATGCCGCTGTTTTGCATGATGTCGGATTTATCGCTGAGCCGGACTATTCAATTTTGGAACACAGTAGCAACAGAATTCATCCTATAAAGGGTTACGAGATGATAAAAAATATAAATCTTTTGAAGGACGCCGCCGGTTTGATAAAATATCATCATCTGATGTATGACGGCTCAGGTTTTCCCGCCGACGGCTTAAAAAAAGAGGCAATTCCCGTCGGGAGCCGCATAATTTCACTTGTTGAAGCGGTTGAAGATATGAGATTTTCCGTTTATCCGGAAGAAAAAATCAGACAAACCGTCGAGTCGCAAAAAGGCATAAAATTTGACCCCGTCATAGCGGATATCTACCTGAAAATAAGCGAGAATTTTTTATAATATCTTTTCCTTTCCGATAAAAAATTGAGAGAAAATAAATGGATATAATTGAAGAAATAAATCGTCTGCGTATTGAAAAAAGGGCGGTGATTCTATCGCATAATTATCAACTGCCTGAAATTCAGGATATTGCAGATTTCGTCGGCGATTCCCTGGAATTATCAAGAAAAGCGTCGTCAACCGATGCCAAAATTATTGTTTTTTGCGGAGTAAATTTTATGGCGGAGACGGCAAAAATTTTATCGCCGGCAAAAACGGTTCTTCTGCCGGATTTAAGGAGCGGCTGCCCTTTGGCAAATATGATTACCGTCGAGGACGTGAAAAAACTTCGTAAGGAAAATCCAAAAGCGGCATTCGTATGCTACATTAACACATACTGTGATGTCAAAGCCGAGTGTGATATCTGCTGTACTTCGTCAAATGCCGTTGATGTGGTCAATTCCGTCTCAGCCGATACCGTCGTATTTCTACCCGACAGAAATCTCGGGAATTATGTTTCCAAATTCACCTCAAAAAAAATGATTATCTGGAACGGGTTTTGCCCGACTCACGAAAATCTAAAAACAGAGGATGTTTTGGAGTTAAAAAAGATTTATCCCGCCGCCAAATTTGTTGCGCACCCGGAATGCACGGCGGATGTTCTGAAACTTGCCGATAAAATTACCTCAACATCAGGTATTATAAAATATGTGAAAACGGAACCGTCAAATGATTTCATTATAGGCACCGAAACGGCGATTTTACACCGTCTGAAAAAGGAAAACCCCGATAAAAATTTTATCCCCGCCAGCCGGAAAATGTTCTGTCCGAATATGAAGTACAACAACCTTGAATCGCTTTATGAGTCGCTTCTTAATGAACAACCCGAAATGGATGTTCCAAAAAAAATAAGAGAAAAAGCATTTTTGACAATTGACAGGATGCTTAAAATCGGCAAAAAAGATTAATAGTCGCTTGCAAGCAAATTTCTTTGGTCGCTCCTTTGTAGTCGCTCAAAGAATTTGCTCCTGCAGGGTATAGGTCGCAAATTCAAAACCTGCAGAAATTTCTTGCTTCGCTCCGCGATTAAAGAGGTAGAAAAACAATGTATAAATCTGATTTTTTGATTATCGGTTCAGGTATTGCCGGGCTTTCACTTGCCCTGCGGCTTGAAAAATTCGGCAGCGTTTTTATCATTACTAAAAGAGGAATTTCAGATGCAAATACTACGGAAGCCCAGGGCGGAATCGCCTGCGTATGTCAAAAAAATGACTCGTTTGAAAAACATATAAAGGATACGCTAATTTCCGGCGCCGGACTTTGTAAAAAAGATGTCGTCAAACTTGTTGTTGAGCAGGCCCCCGATAGAATTGAAGAACTGAAAAACTGGGGAGTAAAATTTGACACGGACATCGGGCTTGAAGGCGGGCATTCCGAAAGGAGGGTTTTACATTCCGGCGACCACACGGGAAAAGCAATAGAGGAATCGCTTGCCAATCAGGTAAAAAACAAAAAAAATATAAAAATTTTTGAAGATTTTGTCGCAGTAAATCTGATAAAGTTAGACGGTAAATGTTGCGGGGCATACATTCTCAATAAAAACAAAGGCGTTGTTGAAACATTTTTGGCGGGTGTTACAATTTTGTCAACAGGCGGTGCCGGAAAGGTCTATCTTTACACATCAAATCCTGATGTGGCAACAGGCGACGGAATTGCGATGGCTTATAGGGTCGGATGCAAAATAGCAAATCTGGAATTTATGCAGTTCCACCCGACTTGCCTTTACCATCACGAAGCAAAGTCATTTTTAATTTCAGAAGCGCTCCGCGGCGAAGGCGCCGTTTTGGTTGATTCAAAAGGCAGAAGGTTTATGAAAAAATACCATCCTCTTTCAGAACTCGCGCCCCGTGATATTGTCGCACGGGCAATTGACTCGGAGTTAAAAAAATCCGGCGACGACTGTATTTTTCTTAACATTTCTTTCAAGCCGTCCGGTTTCATCAAAAAAAGATTTCCGACGATTTATAAAAAATGCCTCTCTTTCGGAATTGACATCACAAAAAAACAGATACCTGTAGTTCCTGCGGCACATTATATTTGCGGCGGAGTTTTAACGGATATTTACGGCAGGACAAATGTCCCGCAACTTTACGCCGTCGGAGAAGTTGCCTGCACGGGCTTTCACGGCGCGAACCGGCTCGCTTCAAACTCGCTTCTTGAAGGGCTTGTGTTTTCTTATCAGGCATCACAAAAAATAAAAAAGGGACAGGTACTTTTTTCTAAAAAGGTTGAATCCTGGAAACCAGGGCACGCAACACACCCCGACGAAGCGATTGTTATCTCGCATAACTGGGATGAAATCAGGCGGCTGATGTGGAACTATGTCGGAATTGTCCGCTCAAACAAACGGCTTGAACGGGCGCTTGCCAGAATATCAAACCTGAAAAAAGAAATCAACCAGTATTATTGGGATTTTATCATAACGCAGGATTTGATTGAGTTAAGAAACATCGCCACCGTCTCGGAACTTATAATAAAATCTGCAATTTCCCGTCAAGAATCCCGCGGACTTCACTATAACATTGATGAACCCAAAAAATTTTCAAAACCAAAAGATACAATTTTATGATAAAAAAAGGACCTGTCCCCTATTTCCCTAACCGGATAAGCAGAATTCCACTGATATAAATCCGTGGAAGTTCACATAATTATGGATATACTTTTTGTACAGAATTATTATGAACAGGTGCTTGGTATCATGCAGATATCCGCCTGTCTCAAAAAACACGGGTTCAAAACGGATGTCGTGATAGGTACCATGCAGGATATTATTAAAAAAACTCTCGCCGAAAAGCCGAGAGTAATAGGATTCTACTGTACCACCGGCTTTCACCACAGAAACATATCCATTGCCGCAGGAATAAAAAAGATATTAGGTGATAAGATTCTGACAATCTTCGGAGGGCCCCATCCGACATTTGTACCGGATATGATAAAACCCGAAGGTGTCGACATAATCTGCCGAGGAGAAGGCGAGGCGGCAGTTCTGGAATTACTTCAGGCGCTTCAAAGCGGCAAGGACTACACCGGAATAAAAAATCTGACAGTAAAAAAGAACGGGAAAATATACGAAAACGAAATAAGGCCGTTCTGTGATGTCAATACTCTGCCACACCCCGACCGGGAAATCTATCGCGACATAAAATATATTTACAAAAATAAACGGCAGGAAGTAATGTTCGGCCGAGGATGCCCTTTTGACTGTACATTTTGTTCCACACATGCCTACAGGGAACTTTATAAGGGTAAGGGAAATTATGTAAGGATGCGCTCTGTTGCTGATATTATCGCCGAATTTAAAAATATAAAAAACCGGTATAATCCCTCCTGTTTCTTTTTTCATGACGACACATTCATTTTCAAAAAGGATTACTGTTTTGAACTTTTAAATACTTATAAAAAGGAAATAAACCTTCCCTTTGCCTGCCTCCTCCGGGCAGATCTGGTTACCGACAGCCTAATGAAACTTCTCAAAGAAACGGGCTGTTATTTTGTCTACTTTGGTATAGAAAGCGGCAATGAAAAACTGAGAAATTTAGTCCTGAAAAAAAATATCTCCGATGAACATATACTTAATTGTGCGTCGCTTCTGCATAAATACAAAATACCGTTTGCAACGTTCAATATGATAGGTCTGCCGGATGAAACCCTGCGCGATGTTTGGGATACCGTCAACATAAACATAAAAGCAAAACCGGCATGGGCGTGGTTTTCGGTGTACCAGACACTTCCCATGACCGAACTGGCGCAGTATGCTCTGGACAAGGGGTATATCAGCAGTGTCGATGTATCCGGAGCCGATTCCACTTTTCACGAAAGCAGCATCATCCTCAGGAACAATCCGGAAGGTAAACGCATCATAAGATTGAAAAACACCGCCAACCTGATAATAAAGTTTCCTTTTCTAAAAATGCCGGTCGAAAAAATCATTCTCAACCTGCCGTTTGACATTATTTATGACTTAAGTGATAAATTTCTTTACTTTATCTCCTATTACTCAAGACTGACTTACAAATCGGGATTTTTCCGCAGTTTGTATTCAGCGTTGTTTATCTCCCGCCGCCTCAAAGAATTTAAATAATTTTTTCGGGCAAAGCGCAACAAAAACTAACTTAGGGGAGGGAAAAGGGGGGAAAAGGGGACAGGTACTTTTTTCGGATTTTACATCTAATAAAATATGTTTTCAGATAAAATCATTATTAAAGGCGCGCGGCAGCACAACCTTAAAAATATAGACCTTGAAATTCCGAGAAATAAACTTGTTGTTATCACCGGGCTTTCGGGAAGCGGAAAGTCGTCGCTTGCGTTTGACACTATTTATGCCGAAGGTCAACGCCGGTATGTTGAGTCGCTTTCGGCGTACGCCCGGCAGTTTTTGGAGCAGATGGAAAAGCCGGATGTTGACTACATTTCCGGTTTGTCGCCCGCAATTGCAATCCAGCAGAAAGCGGTCTCGCGGAATCCCCGCTCCACCGTCGGAACTGTTACCGAAATTTACGATTACCTGCGTTTACTTTTTGCCCGTGTCGGCACTCCGCACTGTCCGAAATGTAAAAAAGAAATAAAGCCGCAGTCGGCGCAGCAGATTGTTTCGGAGTTGATGAAACTTCCTGCCGGAACAAAAATAATTATTTTATCGCCGGTTATTCAGGGAAGAAAAGGCGAATATCACGAACTTTTTAAAAACATTTTACAAAAGGGTTTTATCAGGGCAAAAATTGACGGCAAAATCGTAGAACTTGAAAATCCGCCGAAATTGGAAAAATACAAAAAACATGATATTTCAGTCGTTGTTGACCGGCTGGAAATCTCTCCGTCGGTAAAATCGCGATTAGCGGAGTCCGTAGAGTCGGCTCTCAAACTTTCAAACGGAATTGTAGTTGCCCAATTTATTGGGCTTGATAAATCAAGCAACTACACACAAGAACTGACTTTCTCCGAGCATCATTCTTGCACAAATTGTGGTATAAGTATTCCGGAAATTTCGCCGAGATTTTTTTCATTTAACGCTCCTTACGGTGCGTGTCCTACATGTGACGGGCTCGGTACAAAAATAGAGGTTGACGAAGGACTTGTTGTGCCGGATAAAAATTTGTCCGTCTATGACGGTGCAATTCTTCCGTGGTCAAAACCAATCACAACAAAAAGGCATCGCTGGTCGGGTGCCTGGTCAAATTATTATTTTTCTCTTTTAAGCGCTCTTGCCCGCCGTCATAATTTTTCGCTTGATACTCCTTTTAAGAAACTCTCCCACGAAAATCAGAAATTTTTGCTATACGGCGACAGTGAATTTGAGGGTGTTATCGGGAATCTTGAAAGAAGGTATAAAGAAACGGAGTCGGAATATGTCCGCGAAGAAATTTTCACAAAATTTATGCGTTCAAAAGTATGCGAAAAATGCCGCGGTCATCGTCTCAAAGACGAATCGCTCGCAGTTACCTTCAGCGGGAAAAATATTTCAGAAATTACCGGAATGTCAATAAAAGATGCGCTTGAATTTTTTAAAAATGTTCAATTAACCGAAACCGAAAAATTTATATCAAAAGAAATAACAAAAGAAATAACTGCCCGGCTTTCATTTTTGGAAAACGTAGGGCTTGACTACATCACATTGGGAAGGGAGTCATCCACACTTGCCGGCGGCGAGTCGCAGAGGATACAGTTAGCGACTCAAATAGGCTCCGGTCTCGTCGGTGTTTTGTATGTTTTGGACGAGCCGACCATCGGGCTTCACCAGAGGGATAACAGGCGGCTTTTGGACACGCTTTCAAATTTAAAAAATCTCGGTAATACACTAATTGTGGTTGAACACGACGAAGAAACGATTCGGTCCGCCGACTATATTATTGATTTGGGTCCAGGTGCCGGAGAAAACGGCGGCGAGATTGTTTTCGCAGGCAAAATTGAGGATTTCCTCAAAAATGAAAAATCTCTGACGGCAAAATACTTAAACGGCAAATTAGAAATTCCCATTCCGGAAAAATCAAAAAGAAAAATTAAAAAATTTTTAGAGATAAAAGGCGCCGCGCAGTTCAATCTAAAAAACATAAATGTCCAAATTCCGCTGGGAAATTTTACGGCGATAACCGGCGTTTCGGGGAGCGGAAAATCAACTCTCATCTACGAAATTTTATACAAATCACTGACGCATAAAATTTACAACTCAAAAGAAATTCCGGGAATGCACAGAGATATTTTGGGTTGGCAAAACATTGACAAAGTTATTATAGTGGACCAATCGCCGATAGGAAGAACGCCCCGGAGCAACCCCGCGACATACACCGGCGTCTATACGCATATAAGGGATTTATTCAGCAAACTTCCGCAATCAAAAATGAGGGGCTATACGCCGGGCAGATTTTCTTTTAATGTGAAAGGCGGCCGGTGTGAGGCGTGCGGCGGCGACGGAACTATTAAAATAGAGATGCAGTTTTTACCGGATGTTTATGTAAAATGCGAGGTCTGCAAGGGCGCCAGATTCAACGAGGAAACGCTTTCCGTAAAATATAAAAACAAAAATATCTCGGAAGTGTTAAATATGTCCGTTGAGGAGGGGCAGAAATTTTTTGAAAATATTCCGCAGATAAAAAAGACACTGCTCACACTTTACGATGTCGGATTGGGATACATGAAATTGGGTCAGTCGGCGACAACGCTTTCCGGCGGCGAGGCGCAGAGGGTAAAACTTTCGTCGGAACTTACAAAAAGGGCGACAGGAAAGACCGTTTATATTTTGGATGAGCCGACGACGGGGCTTCATTTTGCTGATATTCATAAACTTTTGGAGGTTCTGCACCGTCTCGTTGATGCGGGCAATACAGTTATTGTTATTGAGCACAATTTAGATGTGATAAAAACTGCCGACTGGCTCGTTGATTTGGGTCCTGACGGCGGCGACAAGGGCGGCGAGGTTGTGTATCAAGGCGTTCTCAAAAATATACTTAAATCCGAAAAATCTTATACTACGAAATACCTAAAAGAAATGTTGTAAAAATAAAAAAGGGACAGGTACAATTTTCCAAAAGTGCAAAAAGTGCTTGACAAAACGCCTAAAATACTTTATACTTATAGCGGATGTAAAAGAAGTAAAAGTAAGGGAGCAGTAGTGAAGTGTAATAATACCTACTCTTACGTTCAAGTAAATAAATTCAGAACATAATACCCTTATAAACCCTTGGCGAAAAAGTCAGGGGCTTTTTGTTTCTTTGAAAATTAGATAAAGTTAACACGATAAAGGCACACGGTCTGACCTGCCGTTAGGCGGGAGAAGACCCTCTGGCAAAAGCCAGAGCCGACGCGAGTCGGGGACGCAAAACCACGGGACTTTTTGAGAGTTCGCCGAGTTGCCGAAGGATAAAAGTTAGCCGGGTTACCGAAGATAATGCTGTGTTCAATAATTGGGCACAGTTGTTTTAGGTAACTTGGCTTTTTTGTTTTTACGGAGTGTATGTATATGAGTAAGCAATGTTCGCATTGTAAGAACTATTGCCCTGATGAAGAACAAATTTGCCACTGGTGTGAAAAATCTTTTATTCAGCCGATGGAGGTTGCAGAACAAACAATAGTAACACCGTTAGTATTAGTGAAAAAAGATTTCTTTTCCACAATTGCTATGATTTTTTTTGACAAAATAATAAAATTTGGTATGATAAAATTGAACACGAAAAGGTATCCGCTGAATCTCAATCGGGAGAGAGAATTTAATATTAACTGGACAGGTGCAGTAAAAGGGGAAGCCCTTCGCAAAGGCGAATATACACTATGGGTAAAGGTTCAAGACGGTGATAAAAACTTCTCTCCTGACATAGACGCTAATAATAATGACAAGATAGATGACGGGTTGATAAATAACTGTTATAGGAATTCAAAGACAAATTTAGTATAACTAAAAATTAAAAAACATGTTGGAGGTTAAGAATTTATGAGAAAAATAATTTTAATGGTTGTGATGGTGGTGGGTGTCGGGTTGGGGTGGGGGGAGAGTTCAACAAGGGTCGTTAAAGATGAAACGAAAAACGTTAAAAGTAAAGAAACGATTTTATCATCTACCATGTCGGTGCAAACGATTCCAGAAACGGAAGTAAATAAATACACGATGGACGAAATAGTAACAGAACTGAATAGATGGAAAGAAATGAATAAAGATGTGGATAAATTGGAAGAAAACATAGGAAAAAAATGGAAAGAGCAAATGCAAGGTGTTAGTGGTCTTTCCAAAGAAACATATAGTAATAAAGCATTGGAATTTGAAAAAGATAATAGGCAAGAATTTCAAAAAATACGAAAAGTAAAAGAAGAAAAAGATAAATTATTAAAAATTTTAGCAGAAAAAAAGCCAGAAACAGAAAAAGAAGTTAAACTTGTAACAAATATGCTAACAATGAATGATGTAGATATGACAAAAACTGCATACAAAGTGTTAGAAAAGATAACTCCAGAAGATAAACAGTTAGAACCAATTTTTGTAAAAATGCTTCGTGACACTAAATTTAGTGCACAATTTATAGGAATAAAAATGTGTGGGGTTATTAGATCAAAAAAAGCTTTACCAATCTTACTAAAACAGTTTAAAGAAATAGATTCACATAAACAACCAAGAGATTATTATGAAGGTACTATGCCACTGACTCTAATTGAAACACTTGGTTATTATGGTAAAGAAATCTTACCAAAGTTAATAGAAATTGCTAAAACATCAAATGAAGAAACCAAGCAAAACATTGGTTCGGTGATAAAAAGAATTAGAGACAAGGAAGCAATTCCACAATTATTTGAAATAGCTAAGGATGACAATCAGCATATACAAATTCGAGAAGATGCTGTTATATCAATTGGCTATATAATTGGAAAAACTAATGATGAAGATAGTTTGAATAACTTAATAAAACTTTATGAATTTTATGAAAGAGATAAAAAACTTGGTGAAATAGGTAGGGACCGAGGTTCTCTAAAATGGACCATTATATCCGCTATCGGATATAGTGGTTCCAAGAAAGCCATTCCTTTTTTAAAAAGACTTATGCAACTTCCGCGTGAACAGGATAGTGCAATAATACAATTGGGATGCATTAAAGACGAAGAATCAATTAATATTTTATTAGAAGTTATTAAAACTGATGACAATACTGAAAATAGAAATTCTGCAATAAGTTCTTTAGGAGATATTGGTAGAGAATTTGCGAGAGAAAAAATAATACGTATTTTACAAGACCTTCGCAAAACTGAAAAAGATAAAGGAGTTCAACAAGAGATAGATCTCGCATTAGAAGGTCTTTCTTTGAGAAGAAAAGATTATATTCCCCAAAAGAAATGATTATTAAAAAAAGAAATTTTTTATTTCTATTTGTTTTAGTCCCTTGGATATTATTTAGATTGAAAATTTCAGCATTTGGTTGGAATGCTGTTTTACCTGATACACATGGTCCTCTTGCTCAACAATCTATCAGTCTCTTATCAGAGCTTGGTGAATATCCGGATATAGTTAAATTTTCAAATGACATTGTAAATGGTAGTAATGGTTTTGATGCAGAAAGTGCGCATACTACTCCTATGGGTGCTAATGTTAAAGATTTAAAAGATTTATGGGAAATTAAAATCTTAAAAAATTTATATGAAGAGCAATATAAATTTTCCGGAGAAAAGATTGGTGTCTATTATTACATGGGTAACATTTGTCATCTGACACAAGACCAGGCAGTTCCTCCTCATGCAGTGAATATTCCTCATGGTTCGTTAACTGACAATTTTGAATTTCTCGGCGGCAAAAATATTGATTTGAGAAAAAGGGGACAGGTACAATTTTTATGAGTTTTTGAATTTTTAATACGGAGGGAAACGAAAATGCCGCGTAGAGCAAGATTCACGATAGAAAACGGGATTTACCATATTTTAAGCAGAGGGAATAATCGCCAAGTAGTTTTTCACGATGAAAAAGATTTTAAGCAGTTTTTAAGTTTAGTGAAGTATTACAAACGAAGATATGGACTTAAAATTTATCATTATAAATTGATGAGCAATCACTTTCACGCAATAATTGAGTCGGAAACCGGCAAAAAATTGAGCGATGCACTGAAAAGTATAAAACTTCTCTATGCGCAATATTACAGAAAAAAGTATGGTGGGACCGGGCATCTTTGGGAGGAAAGATTTAAAAATTTTATTATTGAAAGCGGTAGATATCTACTTGAATGCGGGCGGTATATTGAACTAAATGCGGTAAGAGCGGGAATGGTCAGTAAACCGGAAGATTACAAATGGTCTAGTTATACGGTGTATGCATTAGGAAAAAATGATGGTATAACGGATTTGAGTCCAGAGTATCTTGGGTTGGGCGATACTGCGGAACAAAGACGACGATTATATCGTGATTTTGTCGCATCCGGACATAAAGAAAAACGTCAATTGAAAAGATTTTTTAGATCTGGTGCTTATGGGAGCGAACAATTTGTGGAAGCAATGAAAGTATCGGGTTTAAAATCTTTGTGGTCGCATAAAGGCAGACCAAAGAAGAAAAGCGCGGCTGCGAAATGAACGAAAACACAAACACAAAAAAGTACCTGTCCCTTTTTTATGTCCCTTTTTTAAATTTTACTAAAAAAACTTGATATTTGTTTAGATTTTTTGTATAATCAAACTGCGTAAGCCAATATCATAAAGGATTTATGTTTTTGGTATTGGCTTTTTTCACAGGAGATATATAAATGTCCACACCACTTGAGAAATGGGTTGAAAAACAGGCGGAACTTACAAAGCCAAAGAGAATTTATTGGTGTAACGGTTCCGAAAAAGAGGCAAGGGAAATCGTTGGAATCGGAATGCGGGAAGAAAAAATCAACGACGAGCCGGTATTTACCGAGTTAAATCAAAAAACATGGTCTAATGCATACTATCACAGAAGCCACCCGACTGATGTTGCAAGAACGGAACAATTAACATTTGTGTGCCACCCCGACAAAGAAACGGCAGGACCTAACAACAACTGGATGCGCCCTGACGAAGCGAAGATGAAACTTACAAAACTTTCAGACGGCTGTATGAAAGGAAGGACTATGTATGTTCTTCCGTATATGATGGGTCATCCTGATTCTCCTTATTCCAAAGCATGCGTTCAAATAACGGATGTGAGTTATGTCGCGGTAAGTATGAGAATAATGACGCGGTTGGGCAGCGATGTTATCAAAAAAATAGGCAACTCTGAAAATTTTGTAAAAGGGCTTCATTCCGTCGGTGATTTTGACCCGGACAAACGGTTCATCATGCATTTTCCGGATGAGAGTTTCGTATGGAGTATCGGCTCCGGTTACGGAGGGAATGCACTTTTAGGAAAGAAATGTTTTTCTTTGCGTCTCGCTTCCTGTCTCGGACTTAAAGAGGGCTGGCTTGCCGAACATATGGTGATAATCGGGGTAGAAGACCCGCAAGGAAAAATTACATATATCGCTGCGGCATTACCGTCTGCCTGCGGAAAAACAAATCTTGCGATGTTGCAGTCAGCACTTCCCGGCTACAAAGTGTGGACTATCGGAGACGATATAGCATGGATGAATATAGGTCCCGACGGGCGGCTCTGGGCGATAAATCCTGAAACCGGATATTTCGGCGTCGCGCCCGGTACGGCGCTTAAAACAAATCCGAATATGATTAAAACGCTTAAAGCGGGAAAATTTTTCCCGACGCTTTTTACGAATACCGGTGTTGATTTGGACAAAAACGAACCTTGGTGGGAAGGGCTTGACGGTGCGGTGCCTGAAAATATGATTGATTGGCAGGGCAACAAATGGACAAAAGAAAGCGGGACGAAAGCGGCGCATCCGAACTCAAGATTTACCGTCTCAGTTTATAATTCTGCTACACTCTCAAAAGAGTTTGACAATCCCAAAGGTGTTCCGATATCCGCGATAATTTTCGGCGGAAAAAGATCGCAACTTATACCACTCGTAGTTGAAAGTTTCAACTGGCAGAATGGTGTGTTTTTGGGTGCAAGAATGGGTTCCGAAACGACTGCTGCTGCTACAGGTTTGAAAGCAGGCGTACGAAGAGACCCGATGGCAATGTTACCTTTCTGCGGATATAATATGGGCGATTATTTCAAACACTGGCTTGATGTAGGAAAAAAATTATCACATCCGCCGAAAATATTTTCCGTCAACTGGTTTAGGACTGATGAAAACGGTTCGTTTATTTGGCCCGGTTTCGGAGATAATATCAGGGTTTTGAAATGGATTATTGACCGTGTAGATAACAAAGTGAAAGCGGTTTCCACACCCGTAGGTCTTGTGCCCGATTTAGAAGATTTGGATACAAGCGGCATGAACATACCTAAAAAAAATCTGGAAAAACTATTTGAGGTAAAAATCGCCGATTGGAAAAATGAATTAGAGGATACCGGAAAATTTTTCAAACAGTTCGGGAAAAAATTTCCGCCGGAATTAGAAAATGAACTCGCAGAACTCGTCTCGGCAAAAAATCCGTCAAGTTAGAAAAACAGATTATTTAACCCGATTCTTCTTGACAAAATCTCAAAAATTAGTTAAAATCATCCTACAAGAATTAAACATAAATTTTGGAGGTGTTTTATGAAAAAAGCGGTCAAGTTGTTAATTTTGTTTTTGCTGTTCACTATTCACTACTCACTATTCACTGTATTTACCGGCTGCGCCAAGAAAAAAATTGTGAGACCACCGGAGCCGATTCAACAGGTGGTTGAAAAAGTAGTTGAAGAGCCGTCTTTAAGGGGAAAAGAGTATAAAAAGGTTACACAACTTGAGACGGTCTACTTTGATTACGATGATGCGACATTACGCTCTGATGCAAGAAACATACTTGCCCAAAACGCAAAGTGGCTTAAAGAAAATAAAGATGTGGAAATTATTGTTGAGGGACATTGTGACGAGAGAGGAACGACGGATTACAATATTGCATTGGGCGACCGCCGCGCAAAATCGGTGAGAAGTTATCTGATGAAACTCGGCATAAAAGGGAACCGCATGGCGACAATTTCATATGGTGAGGAAAGACCGGTTGACTCAGGTCATGACGAAGCGGCCTGGTCAAAAAACCGGCGTGCAGATATGCTCGGTAGAATCCCGGAAAGCACAAAATCCGAGAAGACGGAACCTGTAAAGAAATAGTTAAGTTTAAAGGTTAAAAAATTAAAATGAGAAATAGATTTCTTGGTTTCCGCTTTATCTTTTATCTTTTACCTTTTACTTTTTACCTTTCTTTTTCCGGTTGTGTTGCGACACAAAAAGATGTTATAAATCTTCAATCTGACATAGTAAAACTCCAGAATCAACTTTCCGAAATGCAGAAAAATCAGGCGGACTTATCCGTTCAGATGGAAGACCTGAATGCCAATATAAAAACACTAAATTCAAAAATAGAGGAGACCAACGAACGATTTGTGATTTTCGGTCAAAAACTTGAAGATACGAATGTGGATTTCACAAATAAACTTTCGTTGTTATCCGAAAAAGTTACAAAAAAATTGGAAGAAACAAAGCCGACTCCGACCCAGATTTACGGTGCTGCCTATACCGATTATACTATGACAAATTACGATTTGGCAGTCGGAGGATTTCAGGAATATATTCAGCAGTATCCGAACGGCACGCTTGTTTCAAATGCACAGTTTTGGATAGGTGTATGTTTTTACGATAAAGGCGATTACGAAAAAGCAGTTGAAAATTTTGACAAACTGATTGCAAACTATCCGAAATCGGAAAAAATACCCTCGGCAAAACTGAAAAAGGCATATTCACTTCTGAAACTTAAAAAAGAATCGGGAGCAATTATGTTATTTGAAGATATTGTTAAAAATTATCCAAAAACCTCCGAAGCCAGACAGTCAGCGAATTATCTTTCTTCTCTCAAAAAATCTCAATGACAGACATAAAATTCGGTTTTATTATTTCCATATCAGTTCATTTTTTGTTTTTTTTAGTTTTATCCCGCGTTTCCAAATCATCGTCAAAAATTTATTATATTCCCATACAGGTAATCGGTTCAAGTTACGGTAGCGTCGGCTCCGGTGGTTTAGGCGGAAACGGCGGCGAAGGTGGAAGTTCTGCGGGCCGCGGTATTTCTGCAGAAAAAATACCGGCGGCGAAAAAATCTGGGGATGTTGTAAAACCCGGTGATATTGTGGCAGGTAAAGTTGTTTCAAAGAAGTCAAAAATAGATAAAAAAGATGTTTTGAAGTGGGAGAAAGAAACAGGAAAAGGCGAGGGCGCCGGCACGGTTTCGGGAAGCGGCACAGGCAACGGCACGGGTATCGGCGTTGATGCCGGCAATTTCCCGTATATGGGCTATGTCAACATTTTAAGAAACAAGGTTGCACAAAACTGGAATCCGGAGCCGTATCCGTCAAGCATCCCAAAAAAAGTTTTGGTATATTTTAAGATATTAAAAGACGGCAAAGTGGAAAATCTGACGGTAAAAGAATCCGCCGGCGTTTCTTTTATAGACAGGTCAGCAATAAGAGCGATTACGAATTCGGCGCCGTTTCCGCCTTTACCTGCCGGTTATGCCGACGATTATCTCGGTGTTTATTTTATGTTTGAACTTTCAGGAAGTTGAATGAAAAAAATAAACCACGAATGGACACGAATGGCCGCGAATAATAAAGATTGTAGGCACGAATTTATTCGTGCAAATTAGTGTTAATTCGTGGCTAAAAAATATATGAAAAAACTTTACTTTTTAATTTTAACCTTTAACCTTATACCTTTAACCTGCCTTTCCGGTGCCGATATTTTTTTGCAACTTAAATCCGGCGGTAGAAAAACAAACATTTTTATTTACCCTACGGATAACTCAAAACTCTCTTCGGATATTCAGAAAATTGTTTCCGAAGACCTTGTTTATTCCGGAATTTTTAATTTAATTTCTCTGCCGCCGGATCAATTATTCGCGAAAAAACTTGATTTTGACAAAACAGACCGTGATATCTCCGTCGCAAACGGAATAGATACCATAGTGAAATTTGAATCAAAAATAAAATCAAACAAAATTACGCTTTCCGGATACTGCTGGGATGTTGTCTCTGTTAAAAAAATTTTTGACAAAGAATATAAATATGCCGACTATGAAACAAGAAAACTTGCCCATAATTTTTCAGAGGATATAATAAAATCGCTTACCGGCCAGAAGATAAGTTTTTCTTCCAAAATTGCATTTTCAAACACTATGTCTGGCAGCAAAGAAATATGGTGCGTTGATTACGACGGCAAAAATCTTACGCGGCTTACCTACAATAATTCAATTTCCGTTTTGCCTAAGTTTTCTTCCGACGGAAAATACATTTATTACACTACATACAAAGACGGCAATCCGGATATATTCAGATATGATTTCGAAAAAAACAGATCCGTTCCTTTTATCACATATCAGGGATTAAACATTACCGGTTCCGCATCCTGCGACGGCAAGTATTTTATAGCCACTCTTTCAAAAGACGGCGACCCTGAACTTTATCTCTTTACGGCGGAAGGTAAAATTAACAAGCGGCTTACATATTCAAGGGGGGTAGATACTGCCGCATCTTTTTCACCCAACTCCAATGAATTTGCTTTTGTTTCCGATAGAGGTGGCAATCCGCAGTTGTATATTATGGATATAGAAGGTACAAATTTGAGAAAAATTACACACGGCGGATATAATGATTCGCCCTGCTGGTCTCCCGTCGGCGGTGCGATTGCATTTGCAAAAAGAACCGGCTCGCTTTTTGATATTTACGTTATGGATGTAAGCACAAACAAGGAATATCAACTGACGAAAAATTCCGGCTCAAACGAAAACCCCTCATTTTCCAGTGACGGCCGGCGTATAATATTTTCTTCCGACAGGACCGGTAAATATGAACTTTTCAGTATGTATGCCAACGGCACCGATCAGAAATCAATCAGTTCTATCGCAAAGGAATCTACAAATCCTGTTTGCTCGCCTTGACAAATTTCCCAATTTTTTATATAATTTCTCAGTATGAAAAAAAGTTTATTGTTTCTTGCTATTTTCTACTTCCTATTCGCTATCTGCTGTCTTTATGCCCAGTCACACATTGAACAGATATATAATACAGGCGTTAAACAGTTTCAAGATGGCAACTGTAAATCTGCTATTGAGTCTTTTGATGCCGTAATTTCTACCGCTACAAAGAAAGATAAAGATTTTCTGAAAAAGGCATATCTTTATAGAGCGGATTCTATGTCGGAACTTTTGCAACTTGATGACGCACTTAAAGAATATGTTCGCATAACAGAAAAATTTCCCAATACAAACGAATCCTTGCTTGCGCGGCTCGGTATCGGACTTGTTTATTATAAAAAAAACAGTTACGAAAAAGCCCGCGACTATTTTTTGAATTTTGTAAAACGGTTCCCCGGTACAAAAATAACCGACGATGCACAATACTGGGTCGGGATGCTCCACTTCAAAAACAAAAATTTTAAAAAAGCTGCCGTTTCTTTTACCGCGCTTGTCCGGAATTATCCGAAATCCGATTATGCTGCCGACGGATGGCTTCGTCTCGGCGACAGTTATTTCAATCTAAAAAAATACAAGCAGGCGAGAAATTCATACAGAAAAGTTTTAACAAAATATCCTGCATCAACGCCGGCAGAGTTTGCGCTTTACTCCGTCGGCCGCGTATATGAATCTGAGGGAGCCGTTTTTGATGCAATGGCGGTCTACATCCAGTTTTCCGAAAAATATCCGAAGTCGCAACTCTCGCCGGAAATTACCTATCAAGTTGCCGAATATTTTTACAAAAAAAAAGATTATGATAAAGCCGCAAAATATTTTGAACAGATTGCATCTAATTTTCCAGAGCATAATATTGCGGAAGAGTCAAATTTCTTGCGCTCTAAAATTTACTACAAAACCGGCGTGCCGGCTGTCGCCATAAATTCATTTCAAAAGTTTATTGAAGAATATCCGTTATCAAAAAATTATGCCGAGGCGATGTTTTATATCGGAAATTGTTACCTTGAGTCGTCTGACTATCGCAAAGCAATTGAGAGTTATAATATCGGACTTAAACTTGAAACATCCGACTCGGAAATTTTTGCGATGATGAAATATAACAGTGGCGTTGCTTATGAAAAAACTGGTAATACACTTGAGGCAGAGAAATGCTACAGCGAGATACTTTACAGGTATCCGAAATCGCTTGCTGCTGCTGAAATGTATCTTAGGCGGGGCAGCGAATTTGAAAGGAGCGGCGATTATTTTGCTGCGATTGAGAACTATGAACTTGCCGCAAGCATTTCTAAAAATAAAGGTATCGGCAAGGCCGAGAAGACGAACGGATTGTTGAGCACAGCGGACGAGGATATGGGCGCTATTGCGCAGAAAAAGGCAGCGGATTGTTATTTCATGCAGAAAAAATACAAGGAAGCTGCGCGAGAATATCTGAAAGTGGTTTATCTTTTCAGCGATTCACAATATGTCCCGGAATCCCATTACATGTCTGCCCGCGCATCGGAAGAAATAGGATTTATTAAAGATGCAAAACAAAATTATGAAATTGTGAAAAAAAGATATAGTGATACCCAGTGGGCTAAAAAAGCAACCGAAAGACTGCAGGAATTATCTAAAAAGTGAAACCACAGATGAACGCAGATGAACGCGGATAAGTTCAAAAAAGATTTTATCTGCGACAATCTGTGTGTATCTGCGGTTACGAAAATGAAAAAAAACATTCTGATTAAAAATGCAAAACTTGTTGTTCAAATGGACAATAAGAGAACAAAAATCGCCGGCGGTAATATTTTCATAGAAGATAATGAAATAAAATTCGTCGGTAAAAATTTACCGTCCACCCTACACCCGCTGCCTTCTGCCTGTACCATTATTGATGCCTCAAAATGCGTTGTGCTTCCGGGATTTGTCAACACTCATCATCACTTGTACCAGACGCTTTACAGAAACATCCGGGAAGTCCAGGATGCCGAACTTTTTGACTGGTTAAAATATCTTTATACCGTCTGGAAAAATATCACTCCGGATGCGGTTTATACATCGGCGATTGTGGGTTTGGGTGAACTGCTGCTGACTGGATGCACTACATCAACCGACCAGTTTTATATTTTTCCGAAAAACCAGCCAAAGGATTTGTTGGATTTTGAAATTAAAGCGGCATCGGAAATCGGGATTAGATTCCATCCTACCCGCGGTTCAATGTCGCGAGGTCAGTCGAAAGGCGGTCTTCCGCCGGACGATGTGGTTCAGACGGAAAACGAGATAATGAAGGACTCCGAACGGGTAGTGGACAAATATCACAATTCCGAGAAATTTTCAATGTGCCGGATTGCCCTGTCTCCCTGCTCGCCGTTTTCAGTTACAACGGAGTTACTAAAGGAGACGGTAAATTTTGCCCGCAAGAAAAAAATAAAATGTCACACGCATATCGCCGAAACGATTGATGAAGAAAAATTTTGTCTGGAAGAACACAACTTAAAACCACTCGCTTATATGGAAAAAGTCGGCTGGTTAGGAGATGATATCTGGTTTGCTCATTGCATCCATCTTAATGACGATGAAATAAAATTGATGGGGAAAACAAAAACTGGCGTTGCGCATTGTCCAGTTTCAAATCTACGGTTAGGAAGCGGTATTGCGCCGGTAAGAAAGATGATTGAAAACGGAGTCCCCGTTTCCCTTGCGGTAGACGGTTCCGCATCAAATGATTCCTCAAATATGCTCCGGGAATTAAAAACATGTCTTTTGGTTCATCGTTTGAAATCAGGCGTAAAATCAATGCCTGCCGAAGATGTTTTATGGATGGCAACCCGCGGCGGCGCTCAGGTTTTAGGACGGGATGACATAGGCGCAATTGAGTCGGGTAAGGCAGCGGATATTGTTTTATTTGACGTTGAAAAAATCGGTTATGCCGGCGGTATTCACGATGTTCTTGCATCTTTGCTTTTTTGCGGCGATTCGGATATTGTTGATACGACCATAGTCAACGGTAAAATAGTAGTTAAAAATGGAAAATTGGTAAATTGCGACGAGCAAAAACTTTACGAAAAGACAAACAGAATTGCAAAAAAAATGTTGGAGTAACTGGAGGCAATATGAAAAACAGACAGAAGATTTCTCAGTTTATGGTTTTACTTTTCACTTTTCACTTTTTACTTCTCACTGTCCTTTCCGCAGAAGAGAAAAAAGATGCTGTAACCAAAGTGTCTCCTAAATATGAAGCAAAAAAATCTACGGGGCATGTAACCGCTCCGGCTCGTGCCGAAAAAACGCCAGCGCCCGTTAAAACCGAAAAACCGAAAACCGACAAAAGGACAAATGTTCAAAAACTAAAAGATGCAAACTGGCTCATAAGAAGAAACGCCGCAATTTCTCTTGGAACCGAAAAAAATAAAAATGCTGTGTTACCTTTAATCAGTTTGCTCAAAGACCAAAATACAGAGGTCCGCCGGTGCGCCGCTGTTTCACTCGGTGAAATCGGCGATAAACAGGCAGTTCCGCATTTGCTCAAATCGCTTAACGACGCTGACGGCGGAATGATTATTGATAGTGCAAATTCGCTTGCAAAATTTAAGGACGACTCTTCCATTCCTTCGTTGAAAAAACTTCTTACCGACGGTCGTCCTGTCGTTAGGATTACGGCATTGAAAACACTGATGGTTTTTTCCGATAAACCGGAGGTACAATCAATTATAGTTGAGCATCTTAACGACGAAGCCGAAGGCGTCCGTCTTACGGCGATTCAATCGGTATCCTCGCTGAAACTTAAATCTGCCGTTGTGAATTTGATAAAAAATCTTACTGATGTTAACCCGACAGTAAGAGCTGAATCTGCAAAAGCACTCGGAGAGATAGGGGATAAATCGGCAATTGAGCCGCTTAAAAAAGCGGTCATGGTTGAAGATGAAAATACGGAAGTTATCGGGGCAGTTAAACAGGCAATAGAAAAGTTAGCAAGCCCAAAAAAATAAAGGATAGTAAACTCTTTGTTTTCAGCGTTCGCTCGGAAAAACAAACAAGTTTGCTTTTCGCTCGCTCGCTTGAAAATAAAAAACCTCAAAACAAATAAAAATTTTTAGAAACAGCAGAAACCACTTGCAAAATAATATTTTTTTTCTAAAATATAGATATAAAATATGAAATTTAATACTGTTGGTAAAAATATTATGCGTTCCGACGGATTTGAAAAAGTGACCGGCGAAGCGCAGTTCACACCGGATTTCAAGTTTGCAGGGCTTCTTACCGCCAAGATTATACGTTCGCCTCACGCACACGCCCGGATAAAAAAAATAGATATTTCTGCCGCGGAAAAAATAGCAGGTGTAAAAAAAATAGTTACAGGCGCCTCCTGCGATAAAAAAATAGAAGTAATTACCGGCGACCAGTCGCCGATTGCAGTTAAAAAAGTAAGGTTTGTCGGTGAGCCGGTCGCGGCGGTTATTGCAGACGACGAAGAGATTGCCGCATATTCCGCTTCACTTGTCAAAATTGAATACGAGCCGCTGCCTGCCGTTTTTGACGTCTATGATGCGGTAAAAAAAGATGCGCCGCTCGTACACTCCGCCGCCGGCACAAATATTTTTCATCACTACAAATTGAAAAAAGGTATAGTAGAAAAAGGATTCCAGGACTGCGACCTTATACTTTCCAACGATTTCTCGCTTCCGCATATAAGTCACACACAATTAGAGACCCATTCCTGCGTTGCCTTGTGGAAAAAAGAGGGATTTATAGAGATAACGGCGTCCAGTCAATCGCCGTTTGTCCTCAGGGAAGTGCTCGCAAAAATGTTTGAACTGCCTCACAACAAAATCCGGGTGCGGGTGCCTTATGTCGGCGGCGGGTTCGGCGGCAAATCGGACGTAACCATAGAACCTCTCGTCGCTTATATTTCAAAATTCGTCCCCGGCCGTCCCGTCCGCCTGATTTTATCGCGAGAAGAAGCGTTTTACGGCTCGCTCTTAGGCAGAGGGATGCGCGGGAAAATAAAAACGGGCGTGAAAAAAGACGGAAAAATAGTTGCGGTTGATATACAGATGTATTTTAACTCCGGCGCATATGCGGATTACTGCCTGCCTGTCGTCTGCGGCGGCGGTCAGAACGCTTGCGGGCCCTATATGATTGACAATATCAAAATAGACGCTTACGGCGTTTATACAAACCTGCCTTTCGTAGGAGCATTCCGCGGGTACGGTCATCCCGAGGGTAATTGGATGACGGAGCGGCAACTTGACATCATCGCAAAAAAACTTGGCATTGACCCCGTTCAGATTCGTCTTAAAAACTGCTGGAAACCGGGCGGGACAAACCAGATAGGTCAGATTATACAAAAACACAATGGACGGCTGGATGTCTGCATCAAAAAAGCAGCGGCTGCAATTGAATTTGATAAAGACAGAAAAGTTGTCAGAGAAAATAAAATCATCGCGAAAGGACTTGCTTGTTTTATGAAGTCGCCTGTTATGACAACTAATGCCGCCTCTTGCGCGATAGTAAAATTTGCGCCGGACGGTTCAATCAATCTTTCTATGGGAACTATTGACTACGGGCAGGGCGCATTAACGGTGCTTAGCCAGATTTGCGCGGAAAAACTGCAGCTCCCGTTTGAAAAAATACATATGGCGAGGGAAACCGACACGCAGTTCTCTCCTTACGAGTGGCAGACGGTCGCTTCCCGCGGCACATGGTCGGTCGGAAATGCGATAGTTACCGCCTGCGAGGACGCAATAGAAAAAATAAAACAAAATGCGGCTTATGTTTTTAAGACGCCTGCGAAAAATCTGGTTTATGAAAAGGGCTTAGTTTTTGTAAAAAACAAACCGAAAAAGAAAATTCCGATAGAGCGGATTATACACGGTTATATGTTTGAGGACGGGCATACCGAAGGGGGACCTGTCGTCGGCTACGGTTATTTTATGCCTAACATCCAGACAGCAGACAGGGAAACCGGACAGGGCAGATGCGTGGGCGAATGGACCGGCGGCTGCCAGGCGACTATAATAGAAATTGACAGGGAAACCGGCGTTATAACTCCGCTGAAAATGGTAACTGCGATAGATGCCGGAAAAATCATAAATCCCAAACTTGCCCGCGGACAAATTGTCGGTGCGATGGTTCAGGGGTTGGGTTCCGCAATATACGAAAGTATAATTTATTCCGATACCGGCAAAATGAGAACCGACCATTTCACCGATTATAAAATCCCGACTCCTGAAGATATTTTCCATTGCGAGATGGATGTAATTTTTGTTGAGACGCCGGAGGCAGGCGGCCCGTTCGGCGCCAGGAGTTTAGGGGAGCATGCAATTGTGGCTTTACCGTCGGCGGTTGGCAACGCTGTAAGCAACGGAACAGGCATTGAGTTTTTTGAATTGCCTATGACAGCCGATAAATTGCTTATAAAATTAAAGGAAAAATAGATATGTTTTCGCGGTTTGATTATTTTGCACCTCAGACGTTAAACGAAGCGTTCACGGCGTTAAACCGTAATGAAAACGCCCGCATACTTGCCGGCGGTACCGATGTCATCGTCAACATCCGTTCCGGTAAAATAAAACCCGTAGTCGTTGTGGACTTGAAAAAAATCAAGTGGCTTTCCGGCGTGGCGAAAACCGACAAAGGCATAGAAATAGGTCCGCTTACGACTATGAACGAACTGGCCGAATCACCTCTGCTCAAAGGCCCGTACTCGCTTTTAAGTTATGCCGCAAAAATTATGGGATGTTATGAAATAAGGAACAGGGCTACCGTCGGCGGCAACATAATAAACGCCTCGCCCGGCGCCGAGACACTTACGCCTCTTACAGCACTTCATGCGTCGGTAGAAGTTTCCAGCAATAATAACAAAAAACTCATTCCGCTCCATAAATTCGTTACGGGTCCCAACAATACGGTGCTTGCGCGCGGCGAAATAGTAACAAAAATAATTCTTCCTTTTTACCCGCAGTTGACGGCAGGTTATTATATGAGGAGACAGCGAGTGAAAGGTATGGACCTGGCATCGGTCAATTGCTCTATTCTGGTTGTGAATTTAAAAAATATTGGGGAGTGTCAGGTGCGTGCGGCATTCGGAACCGTTATGCCCACGCCCTACAGGTCAAAAAAAGCGGAGGAGATTTTGTCGGGCAAAAAAATCACTTTGGATTTGATAAAACAGGCGGCAGCCGTTATAAATTCCGAGATAAATCCGAGGGCAACATCTCTGCGTGCCACTCCGGAATACAAACGCTTTATGGTAGAGTATTTTCTGAAAACCGGAATTTCTAAAATTTTCGGGGTAACGTTTTAATGAAATATAATATAAAAATCAAATTAAACGGTGAGATAAAAACTGCCGAGCTCGTCCCTAATATGACGCTACTTGAAGTACTGCGGGATGTCTTTGAACTCACCGGCACGAAGTGCGGCTGCGGCAACGGCGAATGCGGCGCCTGCACTGTAATTATGAACGGCAAGCCAGTCCGCTCCTGTCTCATTTTGGGAGTTGAAGCGTCCGGCAGCGAAATAATCACCGTTGAAGCCGTTTCCGACGCAGGTATTACGGAGTTGCAGAAGTCAATGCTTGAAGAAGGCGCCGTGCAGTGCGGTTTCTGCACACCCGGTTTTATTATGGCCGGCGAAGCCCTGTTTAAGAGAACGCAAAATCCCACCGACGATGACATAAAAATAGCGCTCGGCGGTCATCTGTGCAGGTGTACGGGATACGATGCCATATTCAAAGCATTCAAAAAAGTCAAAGTTAAAAAAATATAAAAATTGTAAATCCCAAGATTGCTGAAGGATAATTTCGGCATTCTCGTCAGATTATGAAAAAAAACATATCTAAAGATAATTTCCATTCAGTAGGTAAGTCCGTAACCCGAAACGATGTATTTGAAAAGGTCACGGGCATCGCGAAATACATAGACGATTATAAATTCGGCGATATGCTTTACGGCGCCACTGTCCGTTCAACGGTACCTCACGGAAATATAAAGTCATTAAATTCCGCTCCTGCCTTAAAAATAGACGGTGTTGTAGCGGTTTATACGCACAAGGATATTCCCGGCAAAAATGAAGTCCCGTTTGTGTTAAATGATTATCCGCTATTAGCTTCTGACAGGGTATTATTTCACGGTCAGCCGATTGCGCTCGTCGTCGCAAAAACGCCGGAGATTGCAAAATTTGCCGCCAAAAAAGTGGAGGTCACATACCAGGAACTGCCGGCTATTACCGATGTTCATCAGTCGTTAAAAAAAGATGCTGTTAAAATTTTCGGCACCGATAATATTTTCAGGAAATACGATATTGTCCGAGGCAATGCGGAAAAGGCGTTTAAGAATGCCTATATTGAAGTCGGCGGGACATATACCACTAACTATCAAGTGCATGCTTACCTTGAGCCGCAGGGGATGATAGCGGATCCTACGCCGGAAGGCGGAGTTGTTATTTACGGTTCTATGCAGTGTCCGTTTTATATCCACGATGCAATATCTCATATTCTTAATGTTCCGCAAAATAAAGTGCGGATAGTACAGGTGACAACCGGCGGCGGCTTCGGCGGTAAAGAGGACGTCCCTTCAATAGTTGCGGGGCACGCCGCACTTGCGGCTTATTTATCCAAAAAACCGGTAAAAATTATTTATTCCCGCGAAGAGGACTTTCAGTCAATGTCAAAACGCCATCCCAGTTACATTGAAATAAAATATGGCGCCGATAAAAAAGGAAAAATAACCGCGGCTAATGTCCGATATATTTTAGACGGTGGTGCGTTTTCAACTTTAAGTCCGGTGGTTTTATGGCGCGGCGCCGTTCATGCGGCCGGTCCCTATAATATTCCCAATGTTAAAATTGAAGCGATTTGCGCTGCCACAAATAAAGTGCCGTGCGGCGCGTTCCGCGGTTTCGGCCAGCCGCAGGTGACTTTTGCCAATGAATCGCTGATTGACGAATTAGCCGTTAAATTGAACATTTCGCCGTTGGAATTGAGACGGCTCAATATGATGAGAATCGGTTCCCGGACTGCCACCGGCCAGAAAATCACACGTTCCTGCGGACTGGAGAAAGTCGTCAGGCAAGTCGTAAAAAAATCGGACTGGGATAAAATATATTTGCCTCCGGAATTACGCACTGGCACGATTCGCACAGGCATAGGCATTGCGGCAAGTTTTTATGGGGTGGGTCTCGGCGCCGGCGGAAAATATTTAGACCGCGCGGGAAGTTATGTCCAGGTCCAAAAAGACGGCACCGTTTTAATAGCCATCGGCAACACTGAACTCGGACAGGGCGTGTTTACGGTTATTTCGCAGATTGCCGCGGAAACGCTCGGCGCTCCGTATAACTTTGTAAGGGTGATGAAGCCGGATACCACCCGTGTTCCGGACAGCGGACCTACGGTCGCATCAAGGTCAACGCTGATGTCCGGTAATGCCGTAAAAAACGCAGCGGAAATTATTCGTTCAAGAATAGATAAAATGGTTCTGGAAATGCTTAATGTAAAAAGCGGAGTCGTTAAATCCGACGGTAAAAATTATTTTTTATCAGCCGCCCCTAAAAAGAAAGTCAGTTATCAGGACGTTGTCAAAAAATGTTACGGTAAAAGAATAAATCTTACTTCAAACGGCTGGTACGCCGGCGAAGATGTAACTTTTTCTCAGGAAAACGGTCAGGGCAAGGCGTATTATGCATATTCGTATTCGGCGACTGCGGCAATTGTAAAAGTTAATACGGAAACCGGCGAGGTGAGCGTAAAAAAACTGGTCAGCGGGCATGACATAGGCAAGGCGATAAATCCGCAGCTCTGCGAAGGTCAGATTGAAGGCGGCGTTATTCAGAGTATGGGCTATGCTTTAACGGAAAATCTCGTGCTTAAAAACGGCGTAATAATAAATCCGAGTTTCGCGGGATATTTAATTCCGACATCGTCCGATATTCCCGAAATTATTCCGATAATCGTTGAAGAACCGTATCACGACGGTCCTTACGGCGCAAAAGGGCTCGGCGAGCCGCCGATGATTACTCCGGCTACGGCTATAGCGAATGCAATTTATAATGCCACGGGGTGGCGGACGAATAAATTACCCGCAACGCCCGAAGTGCTGCTGGATATAAAAAGACAAAAATAAAATTATGGAAAAAAAACTTGTCCCGAGTGAAGCGAGGGACTTATCATTTATCTTGAACGGCGAAAAGGTCACGGTGTTCTGCAATCCGCTCAAAACGCTGCTAAAAGTATTGCGCGAAGACCTTAATCATATTGAAGTGAAAGCGGGCTGCGAGCAGGGTGAATGCGGCAGTTGCACCGTGATTATAGACGGCAAAATAGTAAATTCCTGCATCTTTCCGGTTGGTCAGGCGGTAGGCAAAAACATTATTACGATTGCCGGCATATCTAAAAAAGGCGAACTTCACCCGCTCCAAAAGATTTTTATTGAAGAAGGCGCCGTCCAGTGCGGGTTCTGCATTCCCGGCATAATACTTGCAGCTTCGGTTTTGCTTGACAGGACTTTAACGCCATCTTCCGAAGAAATACGCGCCGCGATTTCCGGTAATCTGTGCCGCTGCACCGGTTATTCAAAAATATTCAGCGCAGTAAAAAAAGCGGCGGTATTTTTAAGAGGGAAAAAATGATTTACCCGCAATACATTCAGCCGGTTTCATTAACCGATTTATGGAGCAAAATACCGCAGGATAAGAAAATTTATTTCCTTGCCGGCGGGACCGATTTATTTAATTATTTAAGAGACGGGCTGGTAGATGCCGAAAATAGTTGTTTTGTTGATATCACTTTGCTGAAAGGCGCCGAAGCGAACGGCATAGTTGAAGAAATGGGAAATATAAAAATCAGCGCATTTACGACTTTCAGCAGTATTTCAGAAAGCAAATTATTGAAAAAATATTGTCCTGATTTGGTTGCTGCGGCAAAAGTGATGGGGACTCCGCAGATAGCAAACAGGGCGACTATCGGCGGGAATATTGCCAATGCTTCTCCTGCCGGCGACGCCCTTCCTCCTCTTGCGGCTCATTTTGCAAAAGTTGAAATTACCAATCCAAAAGTCAGCCGGTTGATTAATATATTAGATGTATTTGCAGGTCCCAAAAAGACAACACTTGCCAACGGTGAACTCATTACAGCAGTTATTATCCCGAAAATCAGCGCAAAAGACGGTTTCCTCCTCGCCGGAACTTTTAAAAAAATCGGCGGACGCTCATCACATATAATCGCCAAAGCGTCCGTGGCGGTTTTTGCCGGCGTCAAAAATAAATCAGTGGACTATATCAGCGTGTCGCTCGGCGCCGTAGGACCTAAGATAATTGAAGTAAAAAACATATCAAAAATTTTAGCAGGTTACGAGGTTTCGCCGGAATTAACGGAAAAATGCAAAGATGAAATCCGCAAACTCGCCTCTCCGATAGATGATTTTCGCTCCACCGCCGAGTATAGAAAAGAAGTTATCTGTCCTTTATTTGAACAGGCATTAAATGAAATTGTAAAGGACTGATTTAATGGATAGTTCTCAAAATCTCTCCGTAACGGGAATCATTCTTGCCGCAGGCTCAGGCCTCCGGCTCGGCGGCAAAGTAAAATCGCTCCTTAAAACCGGCAAAAAAACATTTATAGAAACAATCATTTCAAATTTTGAAAAATCCGGAATTAAAAATGTCGTTATCGTTCTCGGGTACAAAGCCCACCTCGTTAAAAAATATCTTAAAGAAAAAAAAATAATAAACGGACAAATGTCCATAAATGTTTTTGTCAACCGTAATTACAATTCGCAGCAACTGACATCTTTGAAGTTAGCGATAAAAAATCTGCCCGAAAATTGCGCCGGTATAATTTTTACGCCAGTTGACCACCCGCTGGTTAAATTAACAACATATAAAAAACTTTTGTCCGCCTTCCAAAAAGACAAAAACAAAATTTGTCTTCCCAGTTTTAATTACCGCAAAGGTCATCCGGCGATATTTCCGAAAGGGATATTTGAAAAAATTTTAACTGAAAAGCTCGCCGGCGGCGCCCGCGCCATAATTAAAAAATACCCTGAAAAAGTGAAATATGTCGTCGTTCACGACCCCGGCACAGTGAATGATTTTGATAGTACGGGGGATTTCCAGAAATACGGTTTAAAAAACCCAAAACCATGATTTTAAATAATTTTTCTTGACAAATTATAAATTAAAACTATAATTAAAAAAAGGACCTGTCACTTTTTCGGATGGGACGACACAAAATTTTTCAGGGAGGAAACAGTTATGAATAGAGTGATGTTATCCGTAGTTTTGTCGTTTTTTGTATCATCGCAGGTGTTTGCTGCTTTACCCCGCATTGCTGTTATGAAACTTGAGAATAAGACAGCATACCGTGGGTCGTTGAATGATCTTGAGGGCGGTACTGCGGATATGTTAGTCACAAAATTAGTTGAAACAAAAAAATTCAAAGTAATAGAAAGAGCGGAGTTGGATAAAGTTATGGAGGAACAAAAACTCGGTTTGTCCGGGACAATAACCGCTCAGACAGCTGCTGCCGTCGGCAAGATTCTTGGTGTAGAGTACATGATTATAGGAAGCGTTAATGAATACGGACTCAAATCTTCCGAAACCAGCGCTTTTGGCGTTCAGGTGATAAACCATACGGCATCGGTAGGGCTTGATATCAGAGTAATTAACACAACAACGGCTGAAATAACCACTGCCGCGACAGGCCAGTGTAAAAAAAGTACGAAAGCAGTCGGCTTAAGCAACAGAGACCTGTTCCCGACGGATGTTAAAGTAGGAAGCCCGGAATTTGCAACTTCTCTTATCGGACAGGCAACCAGAGGCGCCGTTGAAGACGCAGTTGAAAAGATAACCAAAAATCTCGGCGGAAGATGGAGAGGTGCCATCATCAAAGTCGCGGACGGGTCGGTAACTATCAACGGCGGAACAAACGCAGATATCAAAGTTAACGATGTTTTTAAGGTAATAAGAAAAGGCGAGGAAATGAAAGACCCGGAAACGGGGGAGTCGCTGGGCGGCGAGGACTCTGAAATCGGCGAGATAAAAATAACCGAGGTAAAGGAAAAATATTCAAAAGCAAAAATCGTAGACGGAAAAGATATCAAACAAAACGATAAAGTAGAAAAGAAATAAAGGGTATTTAACCCTTTGTTTTCAGCGCTCACTCGGAAAAACAAACAAGTTTGCTTTTCACTCGCTCGCTTGAAAATAAAAATAAAAAAGTTATAGGTTCATAAATCGGCGCTGTGAATAAGGAGTTTTTTTGTGGCTGATGATAACGATGCCGTAGCAGAATTTTCTTTGGAATATTCCTTTTTTGAATCAGGCAGCGAAAAACCGGTTTCAGGAAAAGCCGCATCAAAACTTTCTAAAGAGGAACTTTCCATACTGCCGGAAACCGGCGAACCCCTGATGTTCACATACCGCGAACTCATAGAAATCTCACCAAAAGATTATAAGTTGCATATCCCTACTTCGTCCGGCGAGAAACTTGAACTTTACGGTCTCGGCTATAAATACGAAGATTTCATAAGATACCTGAACAAACTCAGGAACGAACTGATAGAAAAGGATATGCTTATCGGCGAATCCATAGTAAAATCCGGTATAAAAGCCGAAGTGGAAAGGTACGTCTTAAATGAACTGCGGGGAGGTAACCTTGAGTGCGAAATAAAACTCCTTGAAACGTCTCTTGTTTTTACGCCGGAAAAAGCGGAAATCACAAGGATACCCTACAGCGGCATACTGGAATTTTCGGCGGAAGATTATAAAATTACCATCACGTGCGATTCCGGCGACAAATTCATATTTTCAAGTTTGGGAAATAAATATGACTCCGTTAAAAAAGAACTCGCAGACGCAATAAACGAACTTTCGCTTAAAGCCCAGTCGCTTTTAAAGGAACTCGCGCCGGATATAGATTCTCAAAGCATAAGAAAAGCCGCACGGCTTATGAAAGACGGAAAGGCAGTATCCAAGAAAAACATAGATTCGGTTTCGCCGGCGTTATGGGAGAAACTTGAAAGAAAGGTAAAAAGCCTTGATTTCTGGAATGAATATGATTTTCTGAAAAATCTTTCAAGCCGGGATAAACTCTGCATAGGACTTAAAAGGGGTTTAATGGGCGCACTCACCGGCGACTACGTCTGGTTTCTTTTCCCGATATGCGGCGACCTCTCAAAAAAATCCGGTAATGCCGGCGGAAATGCAGTCGCGATGGAAGCAATTTCCGAGGAAGAAGGCGGGAAGGCAACTTATTTTTTCAGGATATGTCCGAGAAAAGATTACGCGAATATGAAAGATGCCGGACTCATGGATAAAGAAGCCGATAAATTATTAAAAACCATAAACTCGTGCATGATTGCGATAAATTTCCGTCGGGAACCGATTTATTTAACCGAAGAAAAACTGCAAGACCCGAAATATATGCGGTATAATTTTTCAATCGCACGCCTTCCGGAGTTAAGAACCCTGCGCGAGCTTTTTATCGGAAGAATTATTCATTCCTCTTTTGACCAGTGGAAAAAAGACGTGTCGGACCTCCTGAAATTCAACGTTGATTCAAAAAATGATTCCGAAAGATGGACGAAAAACGGATAGTCCGATGGTACATCAGCAAAAGTTGTCATAACGGAGGTTATATTTATGCCCGGATACAAGCACCCCTGTCGTTACTGCTCAGGACTCACGCCAGCCGAATCAAACGTTTGCCCATTATGCGGTAAAGTTAATCCCTTGGGACCCGAAAGATGCCCGAAATGCAAAAACCCGGTTGAAAATAACTGGAAGAGTTGTTCCAACTGCGGACTATTGCTTGAAGTTGCCTGCCCGAAATGCGGCAAAACAACTTTCTTCGGCGATTATTGCAGTCAGTGCGGCGAACGCCTGCTGGTTACCTGTAATAACCCGAAATGCAAAACGGAACAACCGCCGAGCGGCGCTCAATGCGTAAAATGCGGGAAACCGTTAAAATAAGGGATGATTTATGGAATTTGTGCAAATCCGGCTGGATAAATTAAATTTTGCCAGTCCGCTTTTAAGAGGGAGAGAAGACAAAGAAAAATTGGAAGAATTGAAAAAATCAATTACCGCCTGCGGTATCCTTATTCCTAGGGAAAAAGGGGACAGATACAATTTTTCTCAACGATTACATGATTGAAATAGGCCCGTCCGGTTTTCCCTATCTTACTGGTGCGGCACGGTCTACCCGCAGAAACTCCAGCCCAAAAATAAATACCCTAAAATACTACGGCGTGCCAAAAAGTTCTTTCTTTTTTGGCCGACTGAAAAGTGTTGGTTGTGGTAAAACCTTACTTTAAAATAAAAAGATTCACAACAATCATTTTTTACTTGACAAAATTGTTATACTATGTTATAATTAGATAGTGGAGGTGGTAAAGATGACAAAATTATTGGCCGTTAGGATGCCTGTAAATCTTATTGAAGAACTAAAAAATCTTCGTAAGACACACGGAACTATAATATCTCATTTTGTTACTGAGGCAGTTGCCGAGAGAATCAGGGAAGCAAAAGAAGAAGCGGAAGATATTGCTATTATAGAGGCCCGGAAGAATGAATCCTCAATAAGTGAAGCAGAATGGAACAAATACTTAAAGCATAAAGGTATAAATGTTTAATCTTATTTTAAAGAAAAGCGTTAAAAAGGATATTGAAAATATCAACAAAGATGACCTCCAACGGATTGCTGATAATATTAAGGCTCTTAAATTGAATCCGTTACCAGTGGGAGTGAATAAAATCAAAAAAGGTAAGGAATCTTATTACAGGATAAGACAGGGTGATTTTAGGATTGGTTACAGATTTGACACAACAGAGAAACTTATTGAAATCATCTTCATAAGACGAAGAAGTGAAAGAACTTATTAACTTTTTTACAAAAAAACACCTGATATGAGAAAAAGATTGGGGAATTGGGAACGGTCCTCAATTCTTTAAAGTCGCAAGTGGCGTAAATTTGATTTCTCCACCTTTGAACGAATTTGACAGTTATCATTTTGAAGTAAAAATGCAACACTTTCTTTTACATGGTGACAAATCAGAGACAAAAATTTTGAAAGATTATTAGCCGCCATAATGTCGGCATAAATTCAGATGTTAGCGGGTATTTAATATGGATTTAGGAAGTGTAGGTTTTGAAATAGAAGAAATTGAAAAGTGCTTTACTCAAATAAAAGAGTTGGGATTAAAACGACTTTTAGGTAATTATAAAATTAGCGCTGACCAGTTGCTTGAATCTCTATCGCTTCCTATATTGCTAATGATTGAAGGGCAAAAAAAGGCAAACTATTTTCAGTATTATATTCGAGGTATGATTGCAACTAAAAATATTTTGAAAAGAAATACAAAAAAGGGTGAAGCGGAAATAGATAAATATATCAAAGCAAGATTCAAAGAAGAAAGAAAAAATCATTTGGATGACGCAAAAAAAGAAATTTTTTTAAATTTCATTTTAAGGTAAAAACAGATGTATAATATTCCTGAAATAAAAAAGATTGCTTTTATCGGCAATTACTTACCCCGTAAATGCGGTATTGCTACATTTACAGCTACCCTCTATGAATCTATCGCGGAGCAATTCCATAATATTCATTGTTTTGCTATTCCGGTTAATGACATTAAGGAAGGATATAACTATCCTGATTGCGTCAGATTTGAAATTAAGGAACAGGAAATTGATTCATATAAGCGTGCCGCAGATTATATCAATATCAATGCTGTAAACGTTGTTTCGCTGCAGCATGAATATGGTATTTTCGGCGGCCCTGCAGGTATTTATATCCTTACACTTCTGAAAAAATTACAGATGCCTGTGGTTACCACTCTGCATACTGTTCTTAAAACACCAAACTCCGAACAAATACATGTCATGGAAGGATTAACGGAATTATCAGATATCTTTGTGGTTATGACTAAAAGATCAGTTGAATTTTTAAAAGAAATTTACAAAGTGCCCGAAAACAAGATTCGTTTAATCCCGCACGGTATTCCGGACATTCCCTTCATTGATTCTAATTTCTACAAAGACCAATTTGGCCTGACCGGTAAGTTTGTTCTGCTGACCTTCGGACTTCTTTCGCCTAATAAAGGAATAGAAAATGTTCTTTACGCGTTACCCTCCATTGTCAAAGAATACCCAAATGTTGTTTATGTGGTTCTCGGAGCCACCCATCCCAGTCTTGTACGTGAAGAAGGTGAAATATATCGTTTAAAACTGCAGAACATTGCAGAAGAACTTGGAATTGCCAAAAATGTGGTTTTTTATAACAGGTTTGTTACGATGGAAGAATTAAAGGAATTCATTGTTACAGCTGACATTTACATAACCCCTTATCTTGATGAAAAACAGATTGTTTCGGGAACTCTTGCTTACTGTTTTGGCGCCGGTAATGCTGTGATTTCAACTCCCTATTGGCATGCTGCAGAATTGCTTGATGAAGGAAGAGGAATAATCGTGCCTTTTAATGACCCGGATGCAATAGCCAGGGAAGTATTGGACTTAGTTCGTAATGACAATAAACGGAACGCTCTGCGAAAAAATGCTTTTATACTCGGCAGAGAAATGATATGGAACAATGTAGGCAGGCTTTACTTGGACGTTTTCAAAGAAGCCAGATTAAAACATCCCACACTTATTTATAAAAAACTTGTCCTACCCTCACTTGACCAGGAATTACCGGAATTACCTGCTTTTAAACTTGACCATTTATACAGAATGACTGATTCAACCGGAATTATACAGCATGCGATATACAATATACCTAATCTTGCAGAAGGTTATTGTACCGACGATAATGCGCGGGCTCTTATTCTGACAATCTATCTTGATGAACTTAAAAAAGGCGATAAGACAAAACTTACGGATATGGCGACTATATACTTTGCATTCCTCAATAGTGCTTTTGACGCAAAAACCTGCCGCTTCAGGAATTATATGAATTATAATCGGACATGGGCAGATGAAGTGAACGGGATGGGTTCGGAAGATTCTCATGGCAGGACTGTCTGGGCATTAGGTACTTGCATCGGCAGGACTACGAACGCAGGATTCAGAAATTTTGCAAATACAATTTTTGAAAAAGCATTACCGCCTGTTTGTGATTTCTCTTCTCCAAGGGCATGGGCATTTGCTATCATAGGCATACACGAATATCTCAGATGTTTTGACGGAGACCGCCGTGTCCGTCAGATACGCCAGACATTAGCCAAAAAACTCTTTGAACTTTACCGTGTCCACAGCGACAAGGATTGGCCATGGTTCGAGCCGGTTGTTACGTATTGCAATGCACAGCTTTCTCAGGCGCTTATCTTGAGCGGCAGGTGGCTTGAAAATAAAGAAATGCTTGAAACCGGACTTAAATCTCTTCTGTGGCTGATTAAGATTCAAACTTCGCCAAAAAACCGTTTCCGTCCTGTCGGGTCTGACGGGTTCTACAAACGGGGAGAGACAATTTCAATAGCCGACCAGCAGCCGGTCGAAACTCACACGATGATTTCGGCATGCCTTGAGGCTTTTCGTACCACCGGAGATCATATGTGGTATACTGAAGCGCGAAAAGCATTTCAGTGGTTCATGGGACGAAATGATCTGGATAGCTCTCTATATGATTCATCAACAGGGGGATGCCGTGATGCTCTCCACGTTGACCGTATCAACCAGAACGAAGGAGCAGAATCAAGTCTTTCTTTTTACATTTCGCTGGCAGAAATGACAACAATGCAAAATACACTTGAAAGCCAGAAAATAGCAACATCTAAATAATTTTTCGGAGAAACATATGGCAACTATTGCGTCATTTGCAGAAAATTCTAATATATTACTGACACCTGACCAAACCAGAATAATACAAAGACCTTTTATACCAAGGAACGAATTGCAGGTTATTAATATTATCTCGCGGGTAATGGCTTTACCCGAAGATTCCGTCACAAACCAACTAAATAAAGTATTGAATGATTTTTCAGGCCGCTATGAAAATATAGAAACAATATTTCTTGAACATTATGAAATAGTCCGTCCGTTCTTATTTACCGACTTGCAGCCGTCTAAAGAAAGAAAATTATTAATCGGTTCATACTTTACGGGTGAATACACTTTTGAATCAGCCGCTCTTTTCAATCCTTCCATAGTTCCCCATCCCGATCAATCCAATCTCCCGCAAGGAACTTTGCGTTTTATTATGAGCCTCAGGGCAACAGGCGAGGGGCATATTTCGTCGTTAACTTTCAGAACCGGTATTATTGATAGAAATAACTCCATAACTATTTATAGTCCGGGAAAATATACTGTGCCCGCAATACATGTGCAGAACCCGATTTATGATAAACATTGTTTCTATATGAAACTTTTTGAAATGAGGCTTGAAAATGATTTTTCTTTAGCTGTATTAGATTTACTGAAAGATACATTTACATTTTTGGAGTTAACGGATAGTTTAAAAAAAGTGGCATTCAGCAGTAACAGGAAAAAAACACAAACGGATAAATTTACAAGCGATAAAATTTTGTGGCTTGCCCTGTCCAACTATGAAGCCGAGATTCCAGTATCCAAGGAACTGTCCGATTTTGTAATATTCCCCGCTTCTCCGACGGAACAGAACGGCATAGAGGATGCTCGGTTTGTACTTTTCACGGATGATGACGGCAGTAAAACCTACTATGCGACATACACGGCTTATGACGGCAAAGCAATTTTACCTCAGCTGTTAGAGACAAAAAACTTCCGTCATTTCAAAATGATAACGCTTAACGGCAGGGCTGTGGAAAATAAAGGAATGGCATTGTTCCCCAGAAAAATTAACGGGAAATATGCAATGATTTCACGTCAGGACAACGAAAATCTTTTTTTAATGTATTCAGATAATATTCATTTCTGGCATGAGGCGCGCCTTATAATGAAACCGACTTATGAATGGGAATTTGTTCAAATCGGCAACTGCGGTTCACCTATAGAAACTGATGACGGGTGGATTGTTCTTACTCACGGCGTCGGCCCTGTCAGAAAATACTGTATCAGCGCGATTCTATTAGATAGAGATGACCCCTCGCGTATCATAGGGCGGCTGGAAGAGCCGCTCATTATACCGAACGAAACAGAGAGAGCGGGTTATGTACCCAATGTTGTTTATACTTGCGGCGCATTAATTCACAATCAAAATCTGATATTACCATACGCTATGTCAGACCGTATCACAACTATAGCCGTTTTTAACCTTAAAAAACTCCTGAATGAATTTAGAACAATCAAATAAAATTTCAAGAACATTGAAGTGAAGATGCAAGTTAATTTTCTCAAATGTGAAACAAAAGTATGGAAAAGTATGGGGTTCCAATACTTTGATTTCTCCATCTTTGAACAATTTTGGCAATAATCATTTTGAAGTAAAAATGCAACACTTTCTTTTAGAAACGAGAGTAATCAGTGTTCAAAAATCTGTGTAATCAGATATAATTGTCGTTAAAAGGAGGATTGATATGGCAATGCAAGCGTTCACGAGCAATTTTGCGGACAATTCCACCCAGGAGGGTTTTCAGTTCACATTTTACTGCGACTGCTGCAAGGAAGGATACAAAACGAAGTTTGTTGAATCAAAAACCTGTAAAAAAGGTAAGTTCATCAAGGGTATCGGAAGCATCATCGGCGCCGTCGCCCAGATAACCGGAAAGTACAATATCGGATACGGCGCTGAAAGAGGTGCGGATGTCATAGGCGCAAAATTTACCGGGATGACTGCGGATTGGCAGAAAGAGCATGAAGCGGCTTTTGAACTTGCGCAGAATGAAGCAAAAGGATATTTTAAACGGTGTCCAAAATGCAAACACTGGGTCTGCGAGAACGATTGGAACGAACAGGAAGGTTTATGCGTTGATGACGCTCCGCGGGTTAATGTGGAAGTAGCCGCCGCAAAAGCCAAAAAAATGGTTGACGATATCAAAGGTAAAGCCGCGACCAGCCAGGTTTTCACCGGCGAAATAGAAAGCAAACAGACGATTTGTCCTAAATGCGGAAAACCTGCCGGCGAAGGTAAGTTTTGCAACAACTGCGGTGTTACGTTAGGTATGAATAAATGCCCGAAATGCGGTGCGCAAAACCAGCTTGAGACAAAGTTCTGCGGCGAATGCGGCACAAAAATAACGTAACTGTTGTGGCGGTTGAATATGCCCCGTCCGGCTGTAAATCCTCAATTCATTAATTCAACCATTTCAACTCCGTTCAATATGTTCCCAGCCTTTAAGGTGGTATAAAATGTCAGATGTAAAAATTTCCTATACAATCGGCGGTGTCTCTTTAGTAAGAGACGGTAAAAAAAGAGCGGCTGAGGCGATACCATTCAAGAAATCCGTAACATTGCAAGACGGAGACAAAATAATCACCGGCGCTGCATCATATGTGGTTGATTTGAGTGATAAACCGGGGCACACTCAAACCGGAACAATGGTTACTATCTTTCCGAAAAGCGAGATTATTTTATGGATTAAGGGCTTGATAAAAAAAGTGGAATTAGTAAATGGACTCTTTAATATCGCTACAGAAAAGGAAGTAATAACTCCGACCGCCGAATTGCGATTTCCACAAGGTATGGCTGTGTTCTGGATAGATGTCGGTAAAGATGGTGCGGTAGTTGTTGCTTCTGAATCCTCTCCAATGGAAGTCGTGCATAAGAAAACTAAAAAATGTGTTGCCATAGGTTTTAAACAGCAGGTGGCGGTTACCCAGGAAGATATTTTAGGGCCAAGTGCCATTGACCAGAGATTTAAAGAGGCGTATAAACTTAAGGAAACGCTTGAACAGAGCAAAGCGAAGTTCCTCTATGGCGATATGCTGGAAAGGAATGCCGCTCAGGAGTATCAGAAATTTGCAAAGATTATAGAAGAGAAGACTGGAAGAAAAGAAAATTACGACCCTGCCAAGTATCAAAAATGGCTCAAAGAACAAAAGGAATTTGGGGAGTGGAAATATGATGATGCCGTGGATAGCAATCTGCCCGAGTTCAAACCTGTGAAGGCAGGAGAGAAACCAATTCCCGCGGCAAAATCCAAAATCGTTGATATTAACAAAACAGCAAATTACCAGGGGATTGATTTTAAGATTGTTTCAGCAGAAAAAAGAATGGAGTTGAAAGGTAGAAATGCTCCGGAAGGGAAAGAATACTTGCTCTTCAACTTAGAGGTCAAGAATAATTCCAACAAGCAGGTTATTATGTTCTATGACGAAGAAGTCCGGTTAATAAATGAGTCCGGCGGTAATATTCCGCTTGAGAATTATAAGATGGAAAATAATTTTGACGTCAAATCGGAAGCAACAGGAACTCTGCTGTTTCTTGTTGCCCGAGCGGATAAGAAATTTAAATTGCAATTCGGTAAGAAAAGTATGCCTAAAACGGAAATTGAATTTGAAATTGCGGCGGCTTCGTTAGGATAATCGGGACGGTTCTGTTTAGTAATGTAAGATTAATTTCTATAACTTTGACGCAAGTTTAATAGTAATATTTTTTCAGCGAAAATGCACGCTTTTCTTCTCCAGTAGTAATTCGCTTGCAAAATTATAAAGAATAAACTATAATGTTTTTAGGGAATTATGCATTGGATTTCAAAATGAAAAAAAGGGGGTAAGTATGAAAAAATGTGCGGTGGTTTTTTTGACTGCAGTTATGGTTGGAGTTGGGTTTATGGCAGCATACGCGGCCGGCGATGTGACGCCCGTCAAGGTTTCACTGGTTCCGACCGTGGGTATTCCCTCGCAGGAGACAGTGCACGGACTTAATCTCGGATTAATCGGGGATAATGTCAAAGAAGTTCAGGGATTACAGTTGTCATGGATTTATTCCGGAACCAAAGAGAAAATGGTCGGTCTTCAGGCGGGTTTTGTTGATATTGGGAAAGAGGTCACCGGAGTTCAGTACGGTTTCTACAATCAAGCGGATAATATGACGGGTTTGCAGCTCGGATTCATCAATTCAACGGAATACATGAATGGTGTCCAAATCGGTCTTGTCAATATAATTAAAAAAGGCGCTCTGCCTTTCATGGTCCTCGTCAACGCGAATTTCTAAATAGAAATACACTGTTGAAACCGGCACTTAACAGACGGGTTTATCATTTATCGCCAAGTCCGTCCGGTGTGTAATGCTGTCGGCGTTTCAATTCCCGGGCAAAACCGGTGACGGGGTGTTTTTTAAAAAATCAGGATAAAGCATGAAGAATATTTTTTCAAAGATTGCGGAGTTGCAGAAGGAGAATAAGCCGTTTGTTCTGGCGACGCTGGTGAATACTTCCGAGTCGGTCCCGCAGCATCTCGGCGCAAAAGTGATAATTCTGCCGGACGGTAAAACTTTCGGGACCATCGGCGGCGGCTGTCTGGAAAAAAATGCGGTGAGAGAGGCGCAGAAACTTCTTGCATCGGGTGAAAACAAAGTTGTAAAGATTACTTACGATTTAACGATAAAAAAGAACAGTGAAAGAGGGATTACGCTGGGGATGTTGTGCGGCGGTCAGGCGGAGATTATGTTTGAGGCGCTGGTCCCGTCAAATGATCTGGTAATTTGCGGCGGCGGGCATATAGGAGAAAAACTTGCCGTGATGTGCGATATTTTGGGGTTTTCATATGCCGTTATTGACAACAGGCAGGAATTCGCCGACGAGAAACGGTTCCCGAATGCCTCAAAAGTAGTTTGTAAAAAATTTTCTTCGGCGCTCAAAGAGACGGAAATAACCGGCTCAACAGCCATCGTAATAATTACTTACGGGCATCTGTATGATTATGAATGCATAAAAGCAGCGATGAAAACTCCTGCTTATTATATCGGTATGATAGGAAGCAAAACCAAGGTGGGGGCGATTTTTGACCGTCTGAAAAAAGAGAGAATAAAAATTACAGACAAAGTTTATTCGCCAATAGGCCTTGATGTCGGCAGCGAAACTCCCGCCGGAATTGCCTTAAGCATTATCGCGGAAATTTTGAAAGTGAAAAACAAAACCACCGGAAAATCTTTAAGAATACAGGGTAACGACAGAGATTAAGAGATTGAGGTTTTGGGCTTTCCTAATCTCTAATCTCTAATTCTCTAAGTTTTCTTAACCCCCGCCGATGGCCATAAGTACTTTAATATTTGCTTTGTTTGGAATTTTTTCCGAAAAGTCGCCTATTGATTTGCTGTTTGAAATAACGGTGAGATGTCTTAAATGTTCCGGTGAGAATTTTAAAGATTTTGTCAGGAGTTGCTCGTAGGTAGTTCCTTCCTTGATTTTCAACGAAAATTTATTTTTTTTGTTTTTTCTCTGCAAAGCCCCGAAAACTTCACATTCTATCGTGTATTTCATATTTCTATTTTTTATCGCAAGCGAGGGAAAAATTTACTAGCGAGCGATTTTTTTTATTGCCGCAAGCACTTTATCCGGCGTGAAAGGGGCATTATATAGACGCGCTCCGACGGCGTCATATATAGCATTGGCAATCACCGGACACGGGCCGTTAATTCCTATTTCGGAAACGCTTTTCGCTCCGAAAGGTCCGGTCGGTTCGTAAGTCGGCACCAAAATCGTTTTAAGTTCCGGCAGGTCCATCGTGGAAAAAATTTTGTAATAATTAAAATTGGGATTTAACATCTTGCCTTTTTCGTTGAATATGTATCTTTCGCAGAGCGCATATGACAAGCCGTTTAAAACCGCGCCCTCCGTCTGACCTTCCGCCGAAATCGGGTTAATTGCAGTTCCGCAATCCACCGCCGCAACATATTTTATAACCCGCACTTTGCCGGTCAGAGTATCTACTTCCACTTCGCCAAAGTGAGCCGAAAACGGCGGGGGGGATTTATGGGTGATGTGCGACTCGCCTGCCATTATCTGGTGCTGATGTTTTGTGTAAAGCGAATAATTTGCGATTTCAGAGAAGGTAACTTTTCCGTTTTTCCCGATCACCGTAGAATGTTCCGCTTTAAGATTTTCCAGCGGTTCTTTAAGCATTTCCGCGGCGACTTTCAGTATCTGTTCTTTTACTTTTTGAGCCGTTTTTATTACCGCCTGCCCTGAAAGATATGTTGTGCTTGACGCATATGCCCCGACGTCAAAAGGCGTTAAGTCGGTATCGGACGAATAAACAATCATTTTTTCCGTCTCAGTAGCCAGAACTTCCGCTGCAATCTGCGCCATAATAGTATCTGAGCCGGTTCCGAGGTCCGTTGCGCCTATAAGCAGATTAAACGAGCCGTCCTCATTCATTTTCATAAATGCGGCGCCCATATCTATTTCCGGAATGGACGAGCCCTGCATCATTATTACCATTCCGACTCCGCGTCTGTATCTGCCTGTTTGTTTTTTTCTTCTTTTTTGGTACCAGTTGATTTCTTTCGCGCCCAATTCAATGCATTTATCAAGTCCGCAGGAAGAAATATTCTGCTCAACGCCTTCAACTCCTTCGCCGAGCGCCGCAAAAACGGGTGATGTCTCGCCTTCTTTTATGTGAATTTTTTTGCACCAGTTCACGATATCAACGCCGATTTTATCAGCCATTTCGTCCAATTGGATTCCCATCGCGAAATATCCCTCGGTAGCGCCGTAGCCGCGGTATGCTCCGCAAACAGGAAGATTTGTATAGACAACATCTCCGTTGAAGATTACATTCTTGCATTTGAATAGCGGAAGAATTTTGCTGCCCGTGTTGCAAAGTATCGTTAAACTGTGGGAACCGTACGCTCCGTTATTCTGAAGTATTCTCATATCTATTGCGGAAAATGTGCCGTCTTTTTTTACGCCGGTTTTAAGATTTATTATCTGAGGATGTCTGCATCTTGAGGATACGAATTCCTCGCTTCTCGTGTATTTTAAGCATACCGCCTGATTGGTTTTCATCGCAAGTGCGGCGACTAACGGCTCAATAAGAACTTCCTGTTTTGCTCCGAAACCGCCGCCGATACGCGGTTTTATCACTCTGATTTTTTGTACCGGAATATTCAGCGATCTTGCGACTATTCTGCGCACGTGGAACGGGACTTGAGTGCTTGTTATTATCACCATTCTCCCGTGAACGTCAAAATATGCGGTTGAGATATGTGTCTCTATCGGAGTGTGCTGCGCGTAATGAATATCGTATTCATGCTCAATAACATAGTCAGATTCTTTCAAGGCTTTTTCCGCGTCGCCGATTTTTATATCTATATGAGCGCAGATATTTTTTTTGGGGTCATATTTAAGAGGCAGCGGCATGTGGGCTTCTTTCTCGTCGTGGATTACAGGGGCGTTTTTTTTTCTGGAATTCTTCGGGTCAAGTATCGCCTCCAAAATCTCATAGTCAACTTTTATCTGTCTCAGCGCCTCGTTTGCGATTTCTTCCGTTTCCGCCGCGACCGCTGCCACTCTATCACCGACGAACCTTACCTTATTATCTAATATGAAAGAATCATATGGCGACGGCTCCGGCGCACCCTGCCCTGCTGTCGTGAACGGAATTCGCGGGACGTCTTTATATGTGAGAACGGCTTTTACGCCTGGCAATTTTTCAGCTTTGGATGTGTCTATTTTTTTTATTCTGGCGTGGGCGTGCGGACTCCATAAAACTTTCGCCCATAGCATGCCCGGTATGATAAAATCACCTACGAACACCGGCTGGCCGGTGACAAGCGCCTGTCCGTCAACCTTTATTTTGCTTTTTCCGACTTGACTGAATTTAGTATTTGCCATAAAATTTTAACCGCAGATACATCCCGCAAGCGGGACAGTCGCCGATTTACGCAGATAAAAAACTACAAATCATTTTTATCTTTTGAATTTATCTGTGTCCATCTGCGTCCATCTGTGGTTACGAAGTTTTCTTGTATCTTTTTGCCGCAAGTTTCACCGCATCAATAATTTTTACATATCCCGTGCATCTGCAAAGATTGCCGTCTAATGCAAGTTTTATTTCATCTTCCGTCGGCATAGAATTTTTATCCAGCAGCGCTTTGGTGCTTAATACCATTCCCGGCGTGCAGTATCCGCACTGGACGGCCCCTGTTTCCAGATATGCCTGCTGTATTTTATCCAGGTTGTTCGGTTTGCCGAGTCCCTCTATAGTTGTGATTTTTTTGCCGTTTGTCCGCCCCGCCGGATAAATACAGGAATTAACAGGCAAACCGTTTACGAGCACGACGCACGCCCCGCATTGCCCCTGCCGACAACCTTCTTTTGCGCCGAGATAATTATGCCGTCTTAAAACATCAAGCAGAGGTTCGGTATAATTTTTTACATTGAGTTCTTTTTTCTGCTCGTTTACGGTAGTTTCAATTTTCATTTTTTTAACCTTTTTTATCTTGGAGCGACCAAAGAAATTTGCTTGCGAGCGACTAATTCAAGAAAGATTGCTCCTAATATTTCCCGTTTATATTCTGATGCAACACGGATGTCCGCGCCGATAACCGCTTCGTTTTGAAGTGATTTTATCAGCAATTTTATCGTATGAGCCGTCAGTTGTTTGTTTTTAAGCAGTTTCTCGGTTTTTATAAATCTCTGAGGAAGAACTGTCAGTCCGGTTACGGCTATTTTTATGTTTTCAATTGTGTTTTTGTTTTTTAGTTTATAAAGTACGCCCATGCTTAAAATAGGATAATCGGTATCGGTAAGAGAAAACTTTTTCCATCCGCCGGTTAAATCTTTGCTGTCCAGCGGAATTCTGATTTCAGTAACGATATCTTTTCCCAATATGGTTTTCGGAAGTTTGGAAAAAAATTCCTTTGCCGGATAATTTTTTCCTTTTGCCGTGATTATTTTACCGTCCAGCAAAAGCAGAACTCCCGCGAGCGCCGACCATGGTCGTAAGCCAACTATATTGCCGCCTGCCGTAATCATATTTCTGTTAGGCGTTGATGCTATTGTAATAGCACATTTCCGGATTAAACCGTTCCAATATTTTGCGGCTTGCGGCCAAACTGATAATTGTCCGATTGTTGTCATTGCTCCGACCGAAATGTTGTTTTTGTCTGATTTAATGTAATCCAGATTCAGTCCGTCCAGTTCTATGTATGAAGCGTTCTCGGTTGGATTTATTAGAATGGTAGTGCCGCCGGCAAGCAATAAAATCTTTTCCTTACTGTTATTAAGTATTTTTAACGCTTCAGGTAGATTCTTAGGAAGATATACGGTATTATTGCTCATTAAAGTAATTTTATAATAATTTTTTTATTTTGTCAACATTATTTTATTCATTTTCAAAAATTATTATTCCTTCTTTCCAAAAAGCTGTTTTTATTTTTAATCCGTCCCTGAGGTCGTATCTTTTATAAATAAGGGAGGGAAACTTTGCAAAAAATACGGCATCTTCGTTATGAGAAAAAATTCGCAGTTTCATCATACAAGTATCAGAAAAAAAATAGGAAGATATAATTTCTGCATCAAACATATTTTCTTTTAGTTCTTCTCTTATCGGATAATCCTCTTTTATCACTTTTATCGCATCGGGTCTTATACAAAATTTTATATTTTGACCAATTTCAAGTTTTTTGATGTTACTATTGACAATTATTTTTATGCTTTTATATTCCAAAGTAATATTCTGTTTATTCTGCAAAATGATTTTTCCGTCAAAGATATTTTTTAGTCCGAGAAATTTTGCTGCTGTTTCATTCTTTGGTTTTGTAAAAATTTGCTCTGCTGTACCCTGCTGAATAATTTCGCCGTCAATAATTATACCCATTTTATCGGCAACCGCATAACCCTCGTCAAGATTGTGAGTAATGTGTATTGTCGGAGTTCCTAATTTTTTTAATATGTTTTTTAACTCAAACCATAATTCATTTTTCAATCCTTCGTGAATTGCCGAGAAGGGCTCATCAAGTAACAAAACTTTCGGTTTTACAACTAACGCTCTTGCAAGTGCTACACGCTGTGCTTCGCCACCAGAAAGATTTTTTATTTCACGATTAAGGAGCGACTCTATATCCAACAATTTTGCAATTTTCAGGACCTCATTTTTTGTTTCGTCTGATTTTTTCTTAATTTTCAATCCGAAAGCGATATTTTCGGAAACATTCATATTTGGAAACAGCAGATAATTTTGCGGCAAAAAACCGATGTTTCTTTCTTCAGACAGAAAATTTGTAATTTCTTTATCATCTGTGAATATCTTGCCGGATGTCATTTTGTTCAATCCGAGAATACATTTTAGCAAAGTAGTTTTTCCGGTTCCCGTCGGTCCCAAAAGAACAAAATACTCGGTTTCCCTGATTTCAAGATTTATATTTTTCAGATAAAAATTCCCAATTTTACAGTTGAGGTTTTCTATTTTCAGCATAAAGTTGTATCCCGTATAAAACTGCTATTCCTATAAAAAGCGAAACGAGTATTAAAATTATTGCATTGTAGATATCGCATGATGCGAAGGAAAGAAAAATTGCAACCGGCAATGTCTCCGTTTTCATTGTAGTAGCACCCGCGAGCGTAACCGTTGCGCCGAACTCTCCGACCGCTCGGGCCCAGACGAGAAGAAATGCAGATATTATTCCTTTTTTAGCGGTTGGTAATAGAATACGGAAAAATGTCTGATATTGTGAAGCACCCAGTGTTCTTGCAATAAGTTCATATTCGGGATTTATATAATCAAAAACGGATTTTATAAGTGAAACCGCCAGTCCTATAATTACAATAAACTGTGCAAGAATTATCGCAGGGACTTCAAATACAACTCTGAAAAGATGTGTTTCAAAAAAATTTCCGATAGGTGTAGTAAAGAAAATAAGAAGCATCGCGCCGAGAGCAATCGGTGAAATAACAATCGGAAGATACATGATTGAATTAACAAGATTCTTCAACGGGAAATTATATCTTGACAAAATATAGGCAATAGGAACCGCAAATATTAAGGCAATAGTTGATGAAACGGTTGCTGTTAGAAGTGTAAGTTTTATCGCGAAAAGTATTTCACCCGTCGCAAATTGTTTTTGGAAAGATGTAATTTTTAACTGCTGGAAAAGCCCGGAAATGAAAATTAAAAAAAATAAAACAAGCGATACCAGGAAAGACCAGAGAACAATCTTAAAGATTTTATTCTTCATTTTTTTAACACAGATTACACAGATTTTCAAAGGCGATTACACAGATAAATCTTTATCTGTCTTTTCCGTGTCCTATTTTTTTATAAACTTAAAGTATTTTTCCGGCAGTTTATAGTCACTGCCGATTTTTGAATAAGGTGCATATTTTCTTGCTTTTTTTATATCAGAAATATAATTATACTTTTTCCAAATTTCTTTACTGTTTTTGGATGTTATGACATAATTTATGAATTCTTCTGCAAGTTTCCTGTCTTTTACAAAAACGGGTATCGTTATCGGGATATAAGAGAGTTGCGGTATTTTTTTTGCATCAATTTTTATCCACGTAACATCTCTCGGATTCCAACTTTCAAAAACATCCCAGCCGATTATAGCGTCAACCTTTTTTAAGACACAGATTGTTGCGGTATCCTCGCAGCTTTTGGCAAACACAACGACATTCGGCAAAACTTTTTCAAGAAGATTGTTGTAATCAAGAAGTCCTATTCCGTACAGTCCTAAACATACCGTTTCCGGATTTCCTATTCCTACTCTTACATCTTTTTTTGCTAAATCCTCAAGTTTTTGAATATTTTTTGGATTTTCCTTCGGAACAATTATGGCCGGAACAAGATATGAAACGATTTTGTCGGTTCCTTCTATTAGAAGCCCGCGTTTAATTCCTATAGCAATATACTCTGGCGAGCCGCAAAGATAAACATCACCTCTTTTTGTCAACTCCATCTGTGAAAGAAGCGTTCCGGATCCTCCATAAATAACGTTAACTTTTACTCCTGTTTCTCTCTCATAATTCTTAATGATTTCGCGCATAGGTACTGCAACAGCCGCCCCGCAGAAGAAAAACAATTCTTCCGCCGCATAGACAAAATTAGCCAAAACTAACAAAATACCTATAGCAGCAAATACTTTTTTCATCTGATAACATCCTTAAAATCTAATTTGAAGTTCAGTCATAATCAAATCGTTTTTTACCGCCGTCGCTTCCGTTTTTCTTTCATAATTATTCCGTATTAAAACGTTTTTATCAAGAAAATAATTCAATCCAAAAGTCCATCTGTTATTGTTGTTCCCTGCAACTTTAAGAGATGAATCCCACATATCATATCTCGCAAGAAAAATCGTCTTCGGTAAAATTTCATAACCGCCAGTCAAATAATAGCCTTCTTTTTTAATTGAGCCGTCTTTACCGTGCAGATACTCTGCCTTGCATAAAATATTTTTATACCCATATTTTATTTCAAAACCCAATCTGTCTTTTGCGGTGGTATTTACACCTGTTGCACCGCTATACATTGACCCGCCGAAACTTAAATCTTTGAGGGGTGAAAGGGAAATTCTTCCGATAATTGCCTTGTTATCATTATCGTCCGAACAATTTGAACCGCTACCGTTGACGACACCGACGGATAAGTCCGATTTCAGTGACTTTACAGAAAGTGATTTTAATATTTCAATACCAATATCTCTCGTTGGACTAATAAAATTGTTCACCACATCAGATTTGTTTATTAACTCTAAATCCTCGTCGGCTGTTGTATTTTCAAGTGAAAATTTATATTTAAATTGTCCAAGACGAACTGCAAAATATGGAATTGATTTTATATCCATATAAGCGTCATAGAGTGATTTGTTGTTTTCCGTATCCTTGTTTGTTGTTTCCATAGTAAATTTGTAAGAAATCTCTTTTGCGATGTCACCCTTAAGACCAAACCTTGCCTGAGCAATTGAAAAACTGTCTTTTGCCCCGGCGGTTGTATCAACGGTGTATCTTACCTTGGCAAATCCCGTTGGCTTTATCGTCGGAAAAGTATCCTCAGAGAAAAGCGCCGCCATCCACAAACTAAAACTCACAAAAACCAAAAACCACTTTTTCATTTCTTCCTCCGCCTAAATATCTATATATTTTATTTCGTTTTTGAATTTTTTTATTATATACGGTATTCCGAGTTCTTTTCTTGTTTTTAACAGTATATCTTTACAATCCGCCGAAAACGCTATTGGATGGATTGGTTTCCCATTTCTGCGAGAGATAATTATTTTATTGCCGCTTTTTATCGCGACATTACTCATTGTAATCAGTGTCTTTTTACCCTGTGGCTGAGAAAGAAATACTACGACGAAATATTTGTCAGATAGCGAAAGCGCTGTAATACCGCATTTCAATGAAGTAATAATAGGTAAATTGCTTCTTTTGTTATAAACGATTCTTAAATCGTCTGTTTTGAAGTTAGAACGATATTTTTTTGTATCATTACCGTAAACAAATATTATTTTTGAATAATATTTTTTGCATACAAAGTTTAGGACGTTTATTGTTTTGGAAACGTCTGTGTCGGGGCATTTTTTTGCTCCCAGAACCATTAACGCCGGCATCCGCCGGTTTTTGGATAAATATTTGCTTTCATATTCCGAGATATCCATCAAGACCGCTTCAGTATTGTAGTCCTTTGTAATTATTATTTTGCCTACACCATCCCGCTGTATATCGTCTATTGTCTTCGGCAACCTGTCTCTGATATTCGTTATATTTATAATTTCAGCCATACCGGTTTAACCTGTAGTTACATTTTTATGTTCATTATAATGCAATTACAAAAAATTGTCAAGTAAAAAATAAAACAGAAAAGCACTTGACAAATTAAGGGGAAATATTATATTATAAGATCGTAGAGATTGTTGAATTTTACCGTCATAGATTTCGAAAAACATAAATGATAAAATTAAATGCAAATCGTTTTTACTCCGAAATATGTCGTATGTCCGTGCCGGGTTTTATCTTTGTCTTTCCGTTTTTTCTTTTTTATCTTTTCACCCTTCATCCTGCCATTTCGGTCGGTGACAGCGGAGAACTTATTACTGCTGCCTATACATTGGGGATTGCCCATCCGCCCGGATATCCGCTTTGGACAATTCTCGGCAAAATTTTTACCATAATAATTCCGTTCGGAAATATCGCTTACCGTATCAATTTGATGAGTGCGTTTTTTGGTGCCTGTACTTGTGCTATTTTTTATTTTATAATTAAAAAAATAGTTATAGTAGAGGAAAATAATGAAAAAAAATTATCCGCCGCCCACGCTTTATCGGCGTCGGCGATAGTACTTTGCCTTTCATCAACATTATGGTCGCAGTCAATAATTTCCGAGGTCTACACGCTCAACGCATTTTTTGTCGTTTTGATAATTTATTTATTACTTACTGAATCCGACTTACGGCTTGTGGTTTTTATCTACGGGCTTTCACTTGCCAATCATTACATTATGTTTCTTTTCGGCCCGGTTTTTGCGTTTTATTTGATATGGAAAAATCCGAAAGTTTTTAATTTGAAAACGATACTGTCTTTACTCATATTTTTTCTGCCCGGACTTTTTTTATATCTTTATCTTCCTGTTCGTTCGTCGGCAAATCCGCCGATTGACTGGGGCAATCCCGAAAATCTCAAAAATTTTATTGCTCATATCGGAAGGTTTCAATACAAAGGACTGGAGTTGGCGGCAAAAGTCGGATTTACAACTAAACTTATTTTTATAAGAAATTTTTTTAGTCAGTTAGTACAAAACTTCGGACTATTTGCCGTTCTCTCCGTATTCGGACTTATAAGTTTGATTAAAAAAGATATTAAATTTGCCCTGCTTACTGTTTTTATTTTTCTGGCGAACACGCTCGGGTTGATAATTTTACTCAATTTCAAATTCACGCCGCAGGATATTGACGCTTTTACTCCGTATTATATTCCCGCATGGATTATGGCGGCGCTCTGGGCTGGCTACAAAATTTGCGAATGGCGAAATGTAAGATTTTTTTTACACGGTGTTTTAATATTATTGGCGTTTCAAATTATTTGGAGTAAATTTAATTTCAGCGGTTTTTATTATACAGTTGCGCCAAATAGATATAATTTCATTGCCTACGATTATCCGGTTAATATATTAAAAACCGTCGAGAGAAACAGCGTTCTATATCTTCACGAGGAAGTTGATGAAACCATTTTTACGCTTTCTTATCTGACAAATGTTCTTAAAAAAAGGCCGGATGTTGAAATAATTGACTCATATAACAATATATTTTTATCAAAAAGGGGGCTGAAAGCCCATGACAGAAACTCAAAAATATATTATTCTGCCGTCAATACGGCGAAAATAAATAAATCGCTTTATTTGAACGGCTTGTTATGGACGGATTCGCCTCTGGCGGAAAAAAAGTCAAACAAAAACATCCGGGATTTTTATGTAATTCGCGAGTTGCCGAGAAAATACGGATACAGGGAACAGGAAGTTATTGCCAGATATTCTTATTTTTATGGAAAATTTTTAATTGATTCGGGCGATAAAAAAGACGGAGTTTTTGCATTAAAAAAATCGCTTAAAGTTGGTCCCGAACTTATCTGGCTTCACAATAATGTCGGCGATATTTTAAGACAGCAAAAAGATTTTAATGACGCTTTACATTCTTTATCTAATGCGATTTCACTTGATTCAACATATTCGCCGGCATATTATAATATGGGGCTTTTGTATCTGGAAAAAAAAGATGACAACAATGCAATTGAGTATTTTAAGAAAGCGTACCAATACGATAAAACTGATTCGGATTCACTGATACAACTGTCAAAAATTTATCAGAGAAAAGGTTATAAAAATTTTGTGAACGGTAAAATTGACGATGCAATTACAGAATATAAAAAGGCGATTGAGTACACACCGTCGTCCGCCGATATTTATTACAACATAGGCGTGATTTATGCGCAATCGCAAAATAACAAAGAAGCAAAAGAATATTTTCAGAAATACATTCAATTAAACCCGGGAGGTTCAAATGCTGCGACAGTTAAAGTGTGGCTTAAAAACCATTAGGTTTTTCCTTCTCACTTTCTTACTTTTTCACGTTCTCACTTTTTTTTACGGTCAGACGACAATTTCATATCCTCTTTATCTTTCTGCTGCGGGAAACCCGAATGATTACCGGCTTTTTGCCAACGGCGGAGGATGGGACGGTTTTTGGTATGTCGGTTACAACAGGGTCTGGATAGAAAAAATATTCATACCGGGGAATTTTTCAGATTACAAAAAAATTTTTATCGGAGCCAAACTCGGGCGGATGAAATCAAAGCAAGTTTATAATAACGGAAAACCCGCGCTTGACAAAGAAGCAATTCCGGGTGATATTTTTATGGCGGTGTCATCAACACCGTCGTGGAAAAAATCAAATTGGGGATTTCTGACAGCTACCGATGATATTCCTTTTGAAGGCGATAATGAACTTGCCATTGAGCAGGCCGGCGAATCCCGATGGTTTTGGACTGAAGTCCGGTCAGACGAAATAAATTTCGGCGGCGAAAATTATATTGCTCTTTGGTCAACATCCGCATATTTAACCGATTCTTCAAATAGTCCGATAATCGCTGCTGCCTGGGGCAATAAGGATACCAACAGTTTTATCAATGACGAAATAAAAGGCGCCCCGCCGCAGCATTACAGCACGACAACACTTAAATCGCCGATAACTGTTTTTGAACCGGCTATCGCAATAAAATTTGTCCCGGAATTATCACAAAATATAACAATCGGTTTAATGGGTATAACAGAGGGCGAAACGCTCGCCGAAAAAAAAGTAATTTATGCTTCCGTGCTTGCCAACGAAATCCAGAAGGTCTGGCTTGAAATTTCCCAAGACAAAAAAATTTGGAAAAAACACGGTTTAATTTTTTACACTGCTCCGTATGTATTTTCGCTAAATCCTAAAAAATTATCGGCAGATATCGGATATGAGAACAAAAAGCGCGACGCATCCGCACTTTTTATTCGGGTTTGTGCAACCGACATCTGGGAAAATACGGGGAAAAGTCCGTCCGTTAAAATTTTCATAAGCGGGATTGACAAACAGTAAAAAAATTGATAAAATTGCAAATTATGAACAAAAAAGCATTTATTGTTGACGATGACCCCAATATAGTTGAACTTTTTAAACATATTCTTGAAAAAGAAAATCTTGAGGTTTTTACCGCATTAGACGGCGAAGAAGCGCTTAAAAAAATTCCTGAAGCGCAACCGGACATCATTGTACTTGATCTTATGCTTCCTAAACAGGGCGGGTTTCAGGTGTTAAAATCGCTTCAGCAAAATGAAAACACAAAAAATATTCCGGTATTTGTTATTACCGGTAAATTTGCCGACGGCACGACTTATGATTTTGTAAAGTCACAACCGAATGTGAAGGGTTTTTATTCCAAACCGCTCGACCCCGCTGTTTTTGCGGTAGATATAAAAAAAATTTTAGGGGGATACGATGTTTAAAAATCGCTCGGAGCAAATTTTTTTGAAACGCTCGTCAGAACTCGCTCTGCAATTTGCTCCTGGAACGAATAAGTCGCAAATTGAGGTTCTACAAAAATTTCTCCTTCGCTGGGGAGGTAAATGATTATGTTTAATAAAAAATGGGTCCGTTCTGCCGGTGCCGTAATTTTAACCGTTATAGCGATGTACATTATGATTTATCTTGATGTATGGTTTCGTGCCAAACACTCATATATGGAAGCGGACAAAGCCGCCCGGAAAAATGACTGGAAAATGGCATATGTGTGGTATCAGACGTCGGTTGAGCAATTTTCTCCGCCTAACTCAAAATGGGTAAAAATGTCAAAAGAACAAATGCCTATTGCGCTTGAAAAATGGAAAGAGGATTTAAGAAAGAAAAAAATTCCGTTTGAAGATTATATGCTTGAATAGTCGCTCGGGAATTGTCTTGCAGAAACGCCTCGTCTCTGCAGGCGGGCTCTCACTCGTTCCGCTGAATGCGAATGCGGAACTCCGTGAGGTTCTGCTCAACAACTCCCTCGCTTATTATTAAAGGGGTGATAAAATGTTCAGAATGATGGCAAAGTCAAAAATACAGTTGGCAAAAATTACGGGCAAAAATCTGAATTATCTCGGTTCCATAAAAATTGACAGAAACCTTATGGACCTTGCCGATATCTATCCTTATGAAATCGTGCTGGTCGTTAACAAAACCACCGGCGCCAGATTTGAGACATATGTGCTTGTCGGTAAAAAAAACTCGGGATGCATTGAGTTGAACGGCGGCGCTGCCCGTCTCGGCGAAGTCGGCGACGAGCTTATAATTATTTCAAATGAGTTTGTTGAAGAAGAAAGAGCAAAAAAATACAAACCGAAGATTGTTTTTCTCGACGAAAAAAACAGACCCCTAAAAAAATAAAAATGAACCTTCTTATAAAAAACGGAACAATTATAACCGCTGACAAAATATTTAATGCGGATATTTTTATATCCGGTGAAAAAATTGCAAAAATCGGAAAAATCCAATTCCTGAAAAATTGCAAAATTATAGATGCAAGAAATAAATATATTTTCCCCGGTGTTATAGATGCCCATACCCATTTTGGTCTTAAAGCATATGGTTCAAGAACTTCGGATGATTTTTTAAGCGGAACTAAATCCGCTGCTGCCGGCGGAGTTACAACAGTTATTGATTATGCAATTCCTCTAAAAAACGAGACGATGTTTGAATCGCTGACCCGCCGCAAGATTGAAGCCAAAAAATCATATATTGATTATTCTTTCCATTCGCAAATCGTCAACTGGAACAATCAGAGTCAAAGCGATTTTAAAAAACTTGTAAAATACGGCATCACATCATTTAAGGTTTTTATGCCGAAAACGGAAGGTTGGGGCGTCGGCGATTACGAGTTGCTGAAAATTTTGGAAGCGTCAAAAAGATTTTCGGCACTTATAGAAGTTCATGCCGAAAGCAGCCCTCTTATAGACGGATTTATTAAAAGTTTTGTTGACTGTAAAAAAACGGTCGTTTCAAATTTTTATTACACAAGACCGAACATTGCGGAAGAAGAAGCAGTAAATCACGCGGTATTTCTTGCTGAAAAATCTAATGGAAATCTTTATGTTGTTCATACGACTACGGAAGGCGCTGTAAAAATTGCCGAGACCGCGAGAAAAAAAGGCGTTAAAGTTATTATTGAAACCTGTCCGCAGTATCTTGTCCTGAATAAAAATGTTTTCGAAAAAAAAGACGGTTATCTTTTTGCGACCTGTCCGCCGGTGAAATTACCGTCTGATAATAAAGCGTTGTGGGACGGTCTGAAAAACGATACCGTGAAAACGGTTGCAACCGACCACTGCGCATTTTCAAAAAAAGATAAGCAGAAAGCAAAAAATGATTTCAGGAATTTAAGGTTCGGTATGCCCGGGGTTGAAACATCGTTTCCGATTTTATTTTCGGAAGGCGTTGTGAAAAAAAGAATAACGCTGAAAAAACTTACGGAAGTGACATCTCAAAACCCCGCAAAAATTTTCAGGCTGTATCCTAAAAAGGGCTGCATAAAAATCGGAAGCGATGCCGATTTAACAATTTTTGACCCGAAGGTAAAGTGGCGGATTGATTACAAAAAACTTAATACAAACTGCGGCTGGAGTCCTTATCAGAATATGAAAATCACGGGCAAAACGGTTATGACGCTGCTTCGCGGAAAAATAATTTATGATAACGGCAAATTTACGTCGGTTAGCAGTTACGGAAAATTTTTAAAAAGATAGGAGGAGAAGAAGATGGCTGAAAAATCTGTTTATGACGGGCTTTTTTTGACGGATGCGCAATTAAAAAATGAATTTGCGAAATGCGAGTTCTGCGAGGAGAAACCCTGCAAGGAGAAGTGTCCCTGCGACTGTTCGGCGGCTGATTTTATTATGGCTGCAAGGGTTTTCGGCAATTCGGATATAAAAAGGTCTGCCGCCCAAATAATGAAAAACAATCCGTTCGGCGGCGTCTGCGGCATGGTCTGCCCCGACAGGTTTTGTGTTGCCGCCTGCGTTCATAAAAAATTTGATTCTGCGGTGAATATTCCTGCCGTCCAGGCGACAATTGTAAAAAAAGCCAGGGAGTTGGGCGGGCTCGCTGAATTTTCCAAGCCGAAACCGAACGGGAAAAAAGTTGCGATAATAGGTTCGGGACCTGCCGGTTTGGGCGCTGCGTCCGTTCTCGGTTCTCTCGGCTATAAAGTTGACATTTATGAAAAAGAAAATTTTGCAGGCGGAATGAGCAATCTGATTCCCGAATACCGGTTAGAAAAAAAGATGCTTAAAGAGGATCTAAAATTCCTGACAACACTCGGCGATATAAACATAAAATTAAATTCAGAGATAGAAAATCTGGAAACACTGTTAAAAAAAGGCTATGACGCAGTTCTTGCGGCAACAGGTCTTACCGAGCCGATAAAAGCGGGTATTGAAAATGAAGACCTTGCAATTGTCGGATTGGATTATCTGAAAAATCCGAAAAAATATAAACTTAAAGGCAAGGTTGCGGTTATCGGCGGCGGCGCGACTGCCGCAGACGCTGCGATGACAGCGAAATCCGCAGGCGGCGCGTCAAATGTTGAAATGCTCGCTCTGGAAACTGTCGGCGAAATGCCGCTGACGCCCAGAGAGATGAATGAACTTCTTGAAAACAATATTGAAATAACGGGAAGGACGCGGGTTACGGCAATTCTTAAAAAAGGCAAAGATATTTCAGGTCTTGAGACGGTAAAAGTTTCGCTTCCAAAAGGCGTAAAATTTAATCTCAAAGATATAAAAGAAGTGCCGGGCACAAATCAGGTCAGAAACGATGTATCAACGGTAATAATTGCAATCGGTGCTCGTTCTAAAAAGGAAAAATCAGATAACCCATCCGTATTTTATGCCGGCGATTCCGTACAGGGTCCGACTACCGTCGTGGAAGCGACTGCCGCAGGAAAAAATACGGCAGTGGAAATTGATGCATACATCAATGGGTTGAAAAAACCTGTTTTCAAAAATAAAGTGAAAAGCGATGTTGTGCTGAAGGGGTACACGCAAATTCCTGTGTCTCTTGAAACCGACTTTTTCGGCAGAAAAATTTCAACGCCGTTTTTGCTTTCCGCAGCACCTCCTTCCGATGGTTACGACCAGATGAAAAAAGCGTACGAAGCGGGTTGGTCGGGCGGCATAATGAAGACCTCGTTTGACAACGTGCCTATTCACATCCCCGGCGAATATATGCATGCTTTCAATGATTTGACTTACGGGAACTGCGACAATGTTTCGGGTCATCATCTTGACAGGGTGGTAAAGGAAATTCAAAAACTGGTTAAAGAATATCCCGACCGTCTGACGATGGCTTCAACCGGCGGGCCTGTTACCGGCAATGATGAAAATGATAAAAAGGGCTGGCAGTCAAATACAAAAAAACTTGAGGCGTCCGGCGTTATGGGAATAGAATATTCGCTTTCCTGCCCGCAGGGCGGTGACGGAACTGAGGGCGACATTGTTTCGCAGAATGCCGCGCTGACTGCAAAAATAATTGACTGGGTGATGGAGGTCGGCGACCCGGAAATCCCGAAACTTTTCAAACTTACGGCTGCGGTTACGTCCATAGTCCCGATTGCGAATGCTATCAAAAAAGTTTTTGCTAAATATCCGAACAAAAAAGCCGGAATAACTCTGGCGAATACTTTTCCGACGATGTGTTTCAGACCGGGCAATAAAAAGGAATGGGAAGAAGGCATTGTCGTCGGTATGAGCGGCGACGGGGTAACTCCGATAAGTTATCTCACGCTTGCAAGCGTATCTTCTTTGGGTGTTGCGGTTTCCGGCAACGGCGGTCCTATGGATTACAAATCGGCGATGAATTTTCTTGCGCTCGGAGTAAAAACGGTCCAGTTCTGCACCATTGTAACCAAACACGGTTACGGAGTTTTTGATGAACTTGTCAACGGCACCAGTTACCTGATGAAAGAGCGCGGAATAAAATCAATGAAAGAATTGATTGGTATTGCGCTGCCGAAACCGATTACCGGTTTTATGGATTTGACGCCCGTGAAAAAAATCTCATCCTGCGATACGGATGTGTGTCTTATCTGCGGTAATTGTTCAAGATGTCCGTATCAGTCAATCTCGCTTGATAAAGACAAACATCCTGTGACAGATGCGGAAAAATGTATCGGATGCAGCATCTGTGTCCAGAAATGTTTCTCGGGTGCTTTGTCAATGCGCGACAGAACTCCCGAAGAAAAATCCGCCCTGAAAGAGGATTAGTAGCGGCGGATGTAAATCCACGAATTGTAGCGGTCTTGATTTTTTTGTCAAAAATCGTAAAATAAAATTATATGGAAAAGAAAAATTCAATAATCAGTATTCCAGAAGACCGTATTGGAAGTAAAATCTTATTAATCAGAGACAAAAAAGTAATGCTTGACAGAGATTTAGCAGAGTTGTATGGAGTTGAGGTAAAATACTTAAAAAGACAGGTGCGAAGGAATATAGAACGCTTCCCTATTGATTTTATGTTTGAACTATCAGAAAAAGAATTTGCAAATTGGAGGTGCCAATTTGTCACCTCCAAATCTGATAAAAAAGGTTTAAGATATAAACCTTTTGTTTTTACAGAACACGGTATTCTTATGCTTTCAAGTGTATTAAACAGTAATAAAGCAATACAAGTGAACATTCAAATTATGAGAACATTTGTAAAATTAAGGGAATTTTTAGTGACCCACAAAGAATTACAGAAAAAAATTGAGGAACACGACGCACAGATAAAATATATTTTTAGAATGCTACAAAATTTATTAAATCCTCCTGAACCACTACAAATACCGCGTAAGCAGATAAAAGGATTTTTGGGATAAAGAAAATCGGATATCACAAATTGCAATACGGATATATATCTCATTTGCGGTAATTGTTCAAGGTGTCCGTATCAGTCAATCTCGCTTGATAAAGACAAACATCCTGTGACAGATGCGGAAAAATGTATATGCTGCAGCATTTGCGTCCAAAAATGTTTCTCGGGTGCTTTGTCAATGCGCGACAGAACTTTCGCAGAAAAATCCGCCCTGAAAGAGGATTAACGGTCGCTCGCAAGCAAATTTGTCGGAAACGCTCATCCGACCGCCCTGTCGGATTTCGCTCTATTCGTCGCTCCTGAAAGCGAAGTCGCTCCTCAAGGTTCCTTACAAATTTCTTGCTTCGCTTAGGAATTTAAAGAGGAACGGAAAAGCCGCAGCAATAAAATTTAGATTTTTGCGAAAATCATTAGTTTTGGATTGTGCCTGATTACTCCATAATTGAACAGAAGTCAACACTTTAATAATATGAAAAAAAGAATTTTAATAATTTCAATAGTTTTGTTTTTGTTAAATACTCAAATTATTGCAATGATAAGAATTTTTACGTTACTAGAAAAAATAGAACGTTCTAATCTAATTGTTTTAGTAGAATATGCAAATAGTTACGATACTTTTGAAACAGGTCATAAAGCCAAAGGTGGTGCAAGAAAATATAGTAGATATGTCAATTATAAAGTAAAAGAGGTGTTAAAAGGAATCTATAATAAAAAGATATTGCAGATAGATTATAAAATAACAAATGATACTTATGAGCCATTTACTTGTCAAGCAGCTGTTTATCCGCAAGCAGGTGAAGCCGCAATACTTTTCCTTGAACCTGGTATGATAATTTTTCATGGACTTCAAGGGAAAATTGATTTACGAAAACATAATGAAAAAAGTTTCATTGAAGGGTTAAAAGAGATAATAAAAATAGAAACTATAAATGATGATAAATTGAAAGCCAATAAATTAGTTGCAGCATATTATTCAAAGAATAAAGAATTGAAGTTAATGGCAAGGGATGTTATTGTGGATTCATGGAGGCTTAAAGAAAAAGAATATGGTCCAGTATTAGTAGACGTTTTAGGAATTACTGAGAATAATCCAAATATTAGAGCTTTAAGATACAGGGCTGCAAAAAGATTGGCAAATACAAAAGCGGAAAACGCATCTGAAATACTTACAGAATATCTTAATGATAAAGACCCAATGGTAAGAAAAAGTTGTACTGAAGCACTAATAGAATTAGAGAAAAAGAAGAACAGTCTAAAATAATATAATTGGGACGGCTCTGATTTCTCCAAGAAGATAAAAGGGAAAATAGAAAATAGGGACGCTTCACATAATCTTCACATAACCCTTGTAAGTGTCGGGGAGAATAGATGAGAAAAGAAAATGAAAAAGCAAATGAAAAAAAAGAAGTTCTTTTAGCGAAGTCGCTCAAACTTGCAAATCTTATAAGTTACCAAAAAAACTCCGTCGTAAGCCGCACTCTCATCAATAAAAAGACAGGGACTGTAACGCTTTTCGCATTTGATAAAGGGCAGGGTTTAAGCGAACATACCGCTCCGTTTGATGCGATGGTTTATATTCTTGACGGTAAAGTGAAAATTACAATTTCCGGCAAACCTCTATCGGCAAAAAAAGGCGAAACGGTGATTATGCCTGCGAACAAACCGCATTCACTCAAAGCGGAAATAAAATTCAAAATGCTTCTTGTAATGATAAAAGATTAGGAAAAAAAGGGACAGGTACAATTTTTCACTATGGAGGTTTTATGCTTACTTTGTTGTGTAACGGGACGGTGATTACGCCGTCGGAAGTTATTGAAAACGGCGGTGTTTTGTTTGAAGACGGGTTCATAAAGGATATAGGCAAGACGGACGAGGTAAGGTCAAGAGTTTTCAAGACATCGGGTGATAAAATTCAGCTGAAAATTATTGACGCAAAAAAAAGAATAATTCTTCCCGGATTTATCAACACGCACCACCATTTGTATTCCACTTTCGCCCGCGGGATGTATATCCCGGGGACCCCTGCAAAAAACTTTGTTGAAGTCCTTGAAAAACTCTGGTGGAAACTTGACAGGGTTTTGACTGCGGAAGATATTTATTATTCCTCGTTAATCCCTTTGATTGAGTGCGTGAAAAACGGCACGACAACGTTCATTGACCATCACGAATCGCAGGAATTCCAGATCGGTTCGCTTGATGAGATTCAGAAAGCGGTTGAAAAAATCGGAATTCGCGCATGTTTATGTTTTGGGTCGTCAGACAGGTACAAAAAAGGAAAAGAAGGGCTTGAAGAAAACGAAAGATTTTTGTCAAAAATTAAAAATGAGAAACCCGAACTTATTTCCGGTATGGTCGGACTTCACGCTCCGTTTACCGTCAATAATGACACATTGGAAGCGCACGCCGCTTTGGCGAAAAAATACAATGTAGGCATGCACATCCATTGCGCCGAGGACTTGGCTGACGAAAAGGATTCCGTTGAAAAATACAAAATGCGTATCGTTGAGCGGCTGAAAAAATTCGGAGCCCTCGGTGAAAAGACGATACTCATTCACTGCATTCACATAGACGATAAAGAAATGGATATAATGAAGGAAACAAAAACTAATGTGGTGCACAATCCCGAAAGCAATATGAATAATGCGGTCGGCTGCGCAGACGTCCTTACTATGATGAAAAAAGGCATTACCGTTGGGCTTGGCACGGACGGGATGTCGTCAGATATGCTTTCGCAGATGAGGTGTGCTTACTTAATTCACCGTCACAATAAAAAAGACCCGACAGTCGCTTTCTGCGAAGCCCCAGAAATGCTTTTGCAGAACAATTCAAAAATCTCGGAGATAATTTTCGGAAAAAAGCTGGGAAAAATTGAAGTTGGCGCTCCCGCAGATTTGGTTGTTCTTGACTATACGCCGCCGACACCGTTGTCAAAAGACAATTTCTTGGGACACTTGATTTTCGGAATGGTTGACGCGACAATGGATACGGTTATCTGCAACGGTAAAACTCTTATGAAAGACAAAAAACTTGAAGGTATAAACGAAGAACAAATCTGCCGGCAATCCCGCGAACTATCGGCAAAGTTCTGGGAAAGAATCAAGAAATTATAAAAATGCTTAAATCAAAAGATGTCGTACTTCATTACGGCGAAAAGACCCTGTCAGATTTCATTCCGCAAAAAGCGATTGATAACGGGCAATTCCTGCCTTTAGTTCTTCCTAAGAAACTTCCCGTTATCAAAAATGTCGAGCAAAATCTCTCTGATGCGCTTGAAAAACCGGTCGGCAACCAGAAGCCCTTAAGTATTCTTATAAAAGAAAATTATCGCGGCGGAAATTTGTCAATAATAGTTGACGACCATGACAGACCGAACATCCACACGCGGCTTCTCCTTCCGGTTTTGGTTGAAAAACTCACGGTAAAATTCAAAATTCCCTCCGAAAAAATTAAAGTCGTAATCGCAACCGGCACCCATCGTCCGTCTACCGACGAAGAACTCAAAAAGATTTTAGGCGTTCAAATGTTCGGCAAGGTAAATTATGTAATTCACAAATGCAGGGAAAATAATGTTGAAGCAGGCAAAATTGACGGCTTAACGGTAAAAATCAACGAAACAGTTTTTAATTCCGATATTATAATTCCGCTGACCGATGTAGAGAACCATTATTTTGCCGGTATCGCAGGCGGTCCCAAGGCATTATGTCCGGGAATTTGCGATATGGAGACCATAACTTACGAGCACTTAAAAATGTTCGGCGAGTGCGGGTTTGCGCACAATGTTGATTTGGGAAGTATAGACGGCAATCCCGTTTTTGAGACGAAGAAAAAAATCGTAAAAGCGGTTATTGAAACGCTGAAAAAAAATAAACGGGAGGTCTATACAATAACATCAATCATTGATACCGACGGTGATTTGGTTTACTTAAACGGCGGCGAGACATTTGAAAGCCATCTTAAAGCGGCGGAAGTTCTTAAAAATGTCTGGACGGTAAATATAAAAGCGCGCGCGGATATTGTTATTTCCGGCGCAAGCCACTGGGGGGTAAATCTTTATCAGATGGGCAAGGCCACCCACTGTGCATATCACGCCGTTAAAAAAGGCGGAATCGTCCTTAATGTCGCTCCGTGCAATCAGGGTTGGGGCAATGAAGAATTCAAAAATCTTATGAAAGTAGGGATGGGCGAACTGAACGGATACCCGGATAAAAGTAAAGGAATAAAAAAAGCGCTGGTTCGCGTGATAAATGCCGTGAAAAAAGATTTTAAAATAGGCAAGCAAAAGCCGGTTGACCTTTTTCAGATATTGCATTTTGTCGGATGGGGAAATTTACACATAATTCAAGACGGTATAATTGAAGAAGATCACGAATTTTTGCCTTTTGTTTTTTGGGGTGATAAATCCGAACCTGTAGAAAAACGGTTAAAATTGTGGCTTGAAAAATATCTCGGCAATAAAACGATTTCAGTGGTTGATAATCCCAATTTTCTGATAAAACCCTTATGAGAATTATTGAAGGAAAAGCAAACATTATTTCAGGATTTTTAGCATATTTACAGGACGAATCAAAACTTTCATTCGGGGATGTGGAATATCTGGCTTTCCCTGAAAATGAAAGTGATGTCTGCGAATTCCTGAAATTCTGCCGTAATAAAAACATAACCGTTACAATTTCCAACGGCAAAACGGGCGTCGTCGGCGGCGCGGTGCCTGTTGCCGGAGCTTTGATGTCGCTTGAAAAATTTAATAAAATTTTCGGCGTAAAAAAAACCGGCAGCGAATACCGTGTCCGTCTTGAAAGCGGGGTATCGCTTGACGAATTTTATAAATTTTTGGAAAACGAAAATTTCCCCGGCGAAAAATATTTTTATCCCGTTGATGTTACCGAATCAACCGCAAAAATCGGCGGCACCGTTTCTACAAATGCTTCCGGGGAAAGAAGTTTCAAATATGGCCCGACCAGAAACTGGGTCCGGTCTTTGCGGGTTGTTTTGTCCGACGGCAATGTTTTATCAATTGAAAGAGGAAAGATTTTTGCAAATGGTTATGATTTGGAAATAAAATTACCGGACGGAAGTATCAAAAAAATAAAAATTCCTCAATATAAAATGCCTTCCGTTAAGAATGCAGCGGGTTATTATGCGAAAAAAAATATGGACTTAATAGATTTATTTATCGGCAGCGAGGGAACGCTCGGAGTGATAACCGAAGTAGAACTTGCATTAACAAAAAAACCGGAAAATATAATGACATTGCTTGCTTTTTTCCCGCAAGAACAAAATGCAATGAATTTCTTTTTTGAATGTAAGCAAATGCTTACATCGGCAGTCGTTTTTGAATATTTTGACAAAGGTGCGTTTGAACTTCTAAGACCCAAAATTGCAGATTTACCTTCGGATAAAAATGCCGCAATTTTTTTTGAAATTGAATATACCGATGATAATTTGGGAAATACTATGTCGGCGATAGAAGAACTTCTAAAAAAAAATAATTCTTCAATGGATAATACCTGGGGCGGTTTTGAAAAAAAAGACATTGAAAAAATAAGACAAATCAGGCATGCTATTCCCGAGACCATAAACGAAACTCTTGCAAGAACAAAACAAAAATATCCGGCAATTCACAAAATTTCCGCAGACATTGCAGTGCCGGCTGAATTTTTTTTGGAAATGATTTCGTATTATAAATCAAAACTTGAACCGATGAAGTTGCAGAACACTATATTCGGTCATATCGGTGAAAATCACCTCCATATGAACATTCTTCCGAGGAATAATGAGGAGTTTCTTAAAGCCAAAGAACTTCATCTGGATTTTGCCAAAAAAGCTGTTTCACTCGGCGGCACTGTCTCTGCAGAGCACGGGATCGGAAAAATCAAACGTCAGTATTTAGAGATTATGTATGGAAAAGAAGGAATAAAACAGATGGTTGCCGTAAAAAAAGTGCTTGACCCGAAAGGCATTCTCAACAAGGGAAATATATTTAATGAGGAATATCTGAATGCGTAGAATATCCGCTCGCAAAATTGCTGAAACTGTGGAAACTCTTTTACTTGATGTGAATTTTTCAATTCCCCGTGATGTTTTGAGAAAAATAAAAATTGCACGCAACAAGGCAAAAAATCCGCGGGCGAAAATGATTTTTGAGCAAATCCTCAAAAACGAAAATATTGCCCGCCGGGAAAAAATTCCGCTCTGTCAGGATACCGGCACGGCGGTTGTTTTTTTGAAGGTCGGTCAGGATATTCAAATTGTCGGCGGTAATTTAACCGATGTAATAAACGAAGGCGTAAGGCGGGCGTATAAAAAAGGATATTTGAGGAACTCAATTGTTGCTGACCCGCTTGAAAGAAAAAATACCGGCGACAATACGCCTGCCGTAATACATACTGAAGTTGTTCCGGGAAGCAAATTAAAAATTTCTGTTCTCGCCAAAGGCGGCGGCGCAGAAAATATGTCGGCATTGAAAATGTTTGCTCCCTCGGCGACAGTTAAGGATATAAAAATTTTTATAGTTGAGACGGTTAAAAACGCCGGCGCTAACGCCTGTCCACCGGTTGTCGTCGGCGTCGGGCTTGGAGGAACTTTTGATACCGTCGGACTTCTTGCCAAAAAATCGCTTTTAAGAGAATTAGATTCTAAAAACCCTAAAAAAATTTATCAAAAATTAGAAAAAGAAATTCTTGCCGATATAAATAAGACGGGTTTGGGCCCGATGGCGCTCGGCGGCAGAACAACATCTCTTGCAGTTTTGATTGAAACCGCACCAACGCATATTACATCGCTTCCGGTTGCGGTAAATATACAATGCCATGCATTAAGAAAAAAAAGTGTTGTGTTGTGAATCTAAATTTCCTATAATTATAGAGGCGAGGCAAAGTCAAACCCGAATTATATCGCCGTTTGATATAATTCAACAAAAGCGATGAAATTGTTGAAGCGCTTAATTATATCGCTTTTGATATAATGGATTTTTGAGATGGAAAAACAAAACTGGACAGTTATCATAGGTAATATATTTTTCAAATACAGGAGTTATTTTTTTGTTCCGATTTTGCTGATACTAATAATTTTTACAAGTCCGCAAATATCGCTTGACTCAAAAATTACAGATGCTTTTTTTGATGTTTTCGGTTTTATCCTCGCATTGCTCGGTTTTTTTGTAAGGGTTGTTGTTATCGGCTACAAGAGACCGGGAACAAGCGGACGCGGTACGAACATTGATGTAAAAGAGGTCGTTACCGATGGGATGTATCAGGTCTGCAGAAATCCGCTTTATCTCGCAAATTTTTTAATGTGGTTTGGATTAGCGGTAATGTGGTGGGAAATATATTTTTTCGCAGTTATCGTCGGTTTCTTTGCCGTTGAGTATTTTTTCATAATAAAAGCGGAGGAATCATATCTGTCGGATAAGTTCGGCTCGGCATACAATGACTACAAAAAATCTGTTCCTGCGTTTTTTCCGAGAATAAAAAACTTCAGAAAACCGGAAAGACCTTTTAATTGGGACAAAGTTCTTAAAAATGAAACGAATTTGCTGCTTTTGGTTTTGGCTTTTCCGCCGCTATTTTATATCTACGAAAATAATTTATGGCACAAAATAGAACCTTGGATTTTAGTGACTTTGATTGAACTTATTTTTTTAGCCGGATGGGCTATTATACGTTTTAAGTCGCATAGGGAGGGATTATGATTCTGCCTAAAAAGTGGACGAAACTGAGTATGGTTTGGGTGTTTTTCGTTTTATGCGCGACAGTCGGATATGTGGTAATGAATTCTTTCGCGTCGGGCACTAAGGCGGACGCCGGAAAGGCGGTATCCACGACGACCGTCAAAAACCAAAGTGCGGAATCCCAGGCGATAGCGGACCATATAGAAAAGATGCGGCAGGAACATGTACCGTTGAGCATTATGCAACGGTTAATCTCGATTTTCGGTCTATTTGCGCTTTTGGGAATATGCTATCTGATGTCAAACAACCGCTCAAAAATAAACTGGCGGTTGGTTGTTTGGGGAATAGGTCTTCAATTCATATTCGGAATATTGGTTCTGAAAACCGGCCCAGGGCTTTGGCTGTTTGAGAAATTGAACAGCGGCGCAATGGCGTTGTTGGGCTTTTCCCAGCAGGGTACGAATTTTCTTTTCAGTTCGTTTATTTCCGGTAAAATAGACAGTAGCATGGTAAATTTTACCTTTAATGTACTGCCCACCATAATTTTCTTTTCGTCGCTTATGACGGTCGGCTATTATCTCGGAGCGATGCAGTGGGTCGTCAATATATTCGCGATAGCTATGCAAAAAACTATGAAGTGTTCCGGTGCGGAAACGCTTTCAACCGCCGCGAACATATTCGTAGGCCAGACCGAGGCCCCGCTGGTCGTCAAACCGTATGTAAAGGATATGACCAACTCGGAACTTCTTGCCGTGATGGTAGGCGGATTTGCCAATACTGCGGGCGGAGTTTTGGCGGCTTACGTAGGAATGCTCTGTCAGTATTTTCCGGACATCGCCGGACATCTGATTGCCCAGTCGGTTATGTCTGCGCCCGCGGCTTTAGCCTGTGCGAAAATAGTTATGCCTGAAACGGAGAAACCGCTTACCGGCGGCTCTCATATAAAAATGGTCCACGAAAAAATAGATGCCAATGTCATAGACGCAGCTGCCCGCGGCGCTTCTGAAGGTCTCGCGCTAGCCATGAACGTCGCCTGCATGCTTCTGGCTTTTATAGCATTGATAGCTTTGCTGAATGCAATTCTTGTCGGAACGTGCCGGCTGGTTAATGCACCTGTTATACTTACCATTGAAACCGTTTTGGGTGTTATTGGAACGCCTTTTGCGTGGTTGATGGGAGTACCGGTCCAGGACGCATGGCAGGTAGGAAAGTTAATTGGAGTCAAGACGGGTGTGAACGAATTCGTGGCGTATCTTCAGTTGGCGGACCTGCTAAAACAGGGTACGCATATGTCTTACCGTTCAATCGTGATTGCAACTTACGCGCTTGCCGGTTTTTCAAATTTTTCATCCATAGCAATACAAATAGGAGGAATTTCTGCGATTGCTCCGAACAAGAGACACGATCTGGCAAAATTAGGATTGAAAGCGATGATAGTCGGTTCCATTGCTACGTTCATGACGGCAACAATTGCAGGGATTTTGATAAAATAATTTAACAAAAAAAGAAAATCAAAAAATTGGTAGTCAACTACTTTCGTAGTTGCGTAGTTGTGACCGAAGGAAATCCCTTTAGGGACGAAAGTAGCGACCGCAGGGAGTCCCTTTAGGGATTGAATAGGTTTGTCGTCTCCGACGATACCGACGATATATGCAAAACTATAAAATAACAAATCTGAAAAATTTATCAGTTCAGGAAAGGCGCGATTTTTTGCGTTCTGCGGATAGTTCACAAATTAAAAAAATATTCAAAAAAGTCCCGCCTGACGAAATTGCACAGATAATAGGTGATTTGCCTTCCGACGAGATGGTAGATGTTCTTGAAGTTTTTCCGAAATCGGGACAGGCGGAAATTCTTGAAAACATAGAAACGGAAAAAGCCAGAAAGGTTTCCCAACTTCTTCTTTACGGCAAGGATACCGCCGGCGGAATGATGGCGATTGAATTTTCCGCTTTCAATCAAAATGTTGCGATTGAATTTGTCATAGACAAAATCAGAAAGGATTCGCCCGATACAAACCGCGCATTTTATATTTATGTAGTGGATGACCAGAATCATTTATTAGGTGTTATTTCACTCCGGGATTTAATAACAAAACCGCCTCAGACCGTTATCAGAGATATTTTGAAAAAATCGGTTATTTCCGTCCCTCATATATTGGACAGGGAAGCAACGGCAAATTTTTTTCAGAAATATAATTTTCTTGCTATACCTGTTGTAGATGAAAAAAATTGTATTTTAGGCATTATAACCGCCGACGATGTTTCAAGAGCCGTAAGACAAGAGGCGACAGAGGATTTGATTAGAATTACCGGTATTTCCTCCGACGACCTTTCAATTGATGCGCCGTTATCTCTGTCGCTAAAAAAGCGTTTACCTTGGCTTGTATTTAATATGCTTTTAGATGTAATCGCCGTAAGCGTCATAGCGATTTATCAGGGAACAATTCAGGCGGTTGTTGCGATTGCAGTTTTGATGCCTGTTATTTCCGATATGAGCGGCAACACCGGTTTTCAGGGGCTAACGCTTATTGTCCGCGGTTTTGCACTCGGAAAAATTTCAACAAAAGATTTCTGGAAGATTTTTAAAAGGCAGTCGCTTCTCGGACTTATTACCGGAATCGTTTTAGGACTTGAGGTTGCCCTGCTTGCATATCTGTGGAAATGGAATCCGTATTTCGGGCTTGTCGCCGGTGCGGCGATGTTCTGCAGCATTTACATAGCGGGTTTCGTCGGAATAATGATTCCTTTATTTTTGAAGTTTATAAAAGTTGACCCTGCTGTCGCCACAGGCCCCGTACTTACTACAATTACCGACTTAACAGGGTTTTTCATTACATTATCGCTCGCTACAAAAGCAATTGATTTGATAAAATGACTTGCATATCGGAGGTCGTAAAATGAACTGGTTGGTTTATCTCAACCCGCTTGCAGTTTTGTTTATAGTGATAATTGCCGGAGTTATCGTCAGAAAAATTTTATTTTTGTATTTGAAAAAAATCACAAAAAAAACGGAGACAAATGTAGGCGACATCGTAATAGAATCGCTAAAAAATCCGTTTATGCTGTGGTGCGTAATAATTGGAATTTCAGCCGCGATTAAAACGACGTCAGTCCCGGACAAAACCATTATACTTGCCGATAAAATTCTGGTTTCGCTGTGGATAATTTCATTTACGCTGGCTGCCGCCAAAATTATCGGCGGAGTGATAAATGTTTATGTCACGGGCAAAGAAGGCGCACCCCGGATGTCGTCTTTAACCCAGAACGTTGCAAGGTGGACGGTAATTGTCGTCGGTTTTCTCATCCTGCTTGAAAAACTCGGCATTTCAATCGCGCCCATCATCACTGCGTTGGGCGTCGGCGGACTTGCAGTCGCACTCGCTTTGCAGGACACACTTTCAAATCTTTTTGCCGGATTTCATATTACGCTTTCAAAACAGCTCAGGGTGGGCGATTACATTAAACTGGAAGGCGGGCAGGAAGGTTATGTTTTTGACATCGGCTGGCGTAACACGGAAATAAAGGAACTTTCAAATTATGACAAAAAAAAATACGCACCAAACAGAAAAAAAACTTTCAGAGAATAGAATTCAAGGTCGTCCTTGGAAACAATGGATTGCAATCGGGATAATAGTTTTGGCAACAACGGGTGTCTATTATAACTCACTAAATGCTCCGTTTACATTTGACGATATATCAAAAATTGTAGAAAACACCGATATACAAAAACTGAGTAATCTCAAAACAAAACTTGTCTATCCATATGGTAAAATTAGATTTTTTAATAGGAACGATCCCTCCCGTCCGATAGTATATTTAACCTTCACATTAAATTACTATTTCGGCAAATTAAATACTTTTGGTTATCATCTATTTAATCTTGTTATACATATATTTAATGCAATTCTGCTGTTCTTTCTGACCAAAAAAATCGTTTTTTATCTCTATAAAAAAGATTTCGTTGTTTTTTCTTTTTTTGTGGCACTGTTTTTTGCCGTTCATCCTATAAACACATCCGCAGTAACATACATTTTTAGCCGTTCTGATATTTTAGCCACATTTTTTTATATTTCGTCTTTAATGTTTTTCATAAAAACATTTGAAAAGAACAAGAAACTATATGTTTTTTCGTTAATGTGTTTTATATTCGCTCTTTTATCAAAACAAATTGCAGTAACTTTACCGGCAGTAGTGCTGATTTTTGATTATATTTTCCTGAGTGACTTCAGCATAAAAAAAACCATTGAAAAAAAGTATTATCATATACCGTTTTGGATACTGCTGATTATTTATGTATTATTCCGATATTTTTATCTTGGCGGTATAGGAGATGTAGAGGCAAAGGCAGGAGGTACATGGAATAGATATTCATATTTAATTATTCAACCATATATAATTTTAAAGTATTTAAGACTGTTACTCGTCCCTAATAGACTTTGTTCGGACCATCTAATCAACCCTGTGAGGATTTTAGAATTAAAAACAATAATATCCTTTGTATCTCTTGCGGGAATATTTTGGTTAATTTATAGAATTTATAGAAAGAAAACAAATAATTCAAAGATATTATTATTTTGTGTATTATGGTTTTTTATAATTTTATCTCCGACATCCAGTTTTTTCCCTACCACCAGTGTATTAGTTGAGAATCGTCTGTATCTTTCAGGTTTTGGATTTTACTTCCTTCTCGTTTTTCTTTATTTTTCAATTTTCAAATCTTTTAATCTTTCCAATTTTTCAATCTTTTTAATGTGCGTTCATATTTTTCTGCTTAGTTATGGGACAATAAAAAGAAATCAACTTTATCAACAGCCAATTCTAATATGGCAGGATGTTATTTCAAAATATCCTAATAATTCAAATGCACACAACAATTTTGGGGTTTTATCGAAAAATTCAAATAAACTTAAAGAAGCGGAGAAAGAATACAGGGAGGCGATAAGGATAAATCCGAATAATGTAGAAGCACACAGCAATCTCGGCCTTTTATTGTATGATTTAAAAAGATTTGAAGAAGCGGAGAAAGAATACAGGGAGGCGATAAGGATAGACCCGAATAATGCAGGATCGCACTACAATCTCGGCCTTTTATTGTATAATTCAAAAAGATATGAAGAAGCGGAGAAAGAATACAGGACGGCGATAAGGATAAATCCGAATTATGCAGAAGCATACAACAATCTCGGAATTTTATTGTATACTTCAAAAAGATATGAAGAAGCGGAGAAAGAATACAGGGAGGCGATAAGGATAAATCCGAATTATGTAGAAGTACACAGCAATCTCGGAATTTTATTGTATGTTTCAAAAAGATATGAAGAAGCGGAGAAAGAATACAGGGAGGCGATAAGGATAAATCCGAATTATGCAAATGCATACAAAAATTTAGGTATTTTATATGATGAACTGAAAGAATATAATAAGGCACTTCAAGAATATGAAACCGCTTTAAGATTGTCACCAGACAATAATCTTATTCAAGATAGAATCAAGTTGTTACAGCGATTGACAGAGGAGAGAAAAGTGCGGTAAATGAAAGTAAAAGGCAACGGTAAAAAATATCCGAAAAGATAAAAATTTTCCAAAGTGACAAAGAAAAGCCCTTGACAAATAGCAGTCAGTTTGATAAAATCAAAACTGTGATAAGTAAAACGAGTAAAATTGCTGTAACGGGAAAAGGCGGTGCCGGGAAATCAACCATATCTGCTTCACTATCCGTTTCTTTAAGTAAAAAAGGAAAGGATGTTTGGCTTATTGATTGCGACCCCGATGCCAATCTTGCGACAATTCTGGGCTATCCTTATCCCGATAAACTTCAGCCAATCGTGGAACTTAAAGAAATCATTCAGGAACGAACTCTTACAAAAAATAACGGTTCTGTCCCTTTTTTTAAAATGAACCCGGAGGTTTCCGATATTCCGGAAAAATTTTCCGTTGAACATAACGGAGTTCACCTGATGTTAATGGGAAAGATGAAACCCGCCAAAGGAGGCTGTTTCTGTCCCGAAAACGCATTCGTTAAATCATTGATTTCACATCTGTTATTGAAAGAAAACGAAGTTGTTATTATGGATATGGAGGCGGGCATTGAACATTTGTCCCGCGGCACCGCTGCATCAGTTGATGCGATGCTGATAATAACAGAGCCGTCATTTTCAAGTATTGAAACGACAAAAAGAATTCTGACGCTTGCAAAACAGTTGAACATAAAAAAAGTTTTAATAATCGCGAACAAAATCCGTAATGATAGAGACAGGGATTTTATTACAAATAAATTTTCCGAAATTATTGTTCTGTTTATTCCTTACAATACTGACTTAGAAAAAAATCGGGGTGTAATAGATAGTGATAATAAAATTTTAGATAAAGAAATGGAAAAAATTATTTCTAATTTGGAGGAAAATAAATGAATAATGAAAAAAGTGCTGATTCGTCGGTAAAAGAAACCCTGTGTGTTGCCTGTGATAAATGTATCCCCACTGTTTTTGATAGGTATGAAGCAATGGAACCGGAATGTGGGTTTGGACAACTTGGGGTATGTTGCAGGAATTGTGTGATGGGTCCCTGCAGAATTGACCCTTTTGGTGAAGGTGCTAAAGAAGGAATATGTGGGGCAAACGCCGACACGATTGCAGCAAGAAATCTTGTAAGGATGATTGCTGCCGGTGCGGCGGCGCATTCCGACCACGGCAGGGATGTTGCTCATACGCTTCTTGCAACTTCCGAAGGGAAAACGGAAGGGTATGTAATCAAAGGTAAGGAAAAACTTTTTGATCTGGCGAAGGAACTGAACATAAAAACAGAAAACAGAAAAATAGAAGAAATCGCCCATGATGTTGCAGAGAAATGTTTTGCCGAGTTCGGGCAGCAGTACGGCGAGTTACAGTTTACAAAACGGGCACCTAAAAAAAGGCAGGAAATATGGAGAAAAAATAAACTCACACCGAGGGGAATTGACAGGGAAGTTGTTGAAATTATGCACAGGACCACAATGGGAGTTGATAACGACTACCAAAATATAATCCAGCAGGGAATCCGTGCCTCACTTTCCGACGGCTGGGGCGGAAGTATGATTGCCACCGACCTGCAGGATATTTTATTCGGTTCCCCGACTCCGATTCGTTCCGTCTCAAATCTTGGTGTAATAAAAGAAGATGAAGTAAATATAATTGTTCACGGACACGAGCCGACACTTTCGGATGTGATAGTTACCGCTTCACAGGATAAAGAACTTTTGAAACTTGCAAAAAGTTACGGTGCAAAAGGAATAAACCTTGCGGGTATATGCTGTACTGCAAATGAAATTCTTATGAGAAGAGGAATACCGATTGCAGGCAATTTTTTACAGCAGGAACTTGCCATCATCACAGGTGCAGTTGAAGTGTTTATTACTGATGTCCAGTGTGTGATGCCGGCGTTGGGCAAAATTGCGGGTTGTTTTCATACAAAAGTAGTTTCAACCTCACCGAAAGCAAAATTTCCGGGCGTTGAACACATAGAATTTTCAGAGGAAGAAGCGCTTCCGATAGCAAAAAAAATTGTTCGGCTCGCAATTGAAAATTACAAAAATAGAAAAAAAGAACTTGTGAATATCCCGAAAGAAAAAATGGAACTTATAGCGGGTTTTACATCTGAATATGTTTTTAAGATGCTCGGCGGGAAATACAGGGCAACTTATCGGCCGCTCAATGATGCTATAATTTCCGGTCGGCTCCGCGGCGCGGTTGGTATTGTCGGCTGTAATAATCCCAAAATCAAACACGACTGGGCGCACATTGAACTTACAAAGGAACTGATAAAAAATGATGTTCTGGTTGTCACAACCGGGTGTTCCGCAATTGCTTCAGCGAAAGCAGGATTACTTCTTCCGGAGGCCGCAAAAAAATATGCGGGTAAAGGATTACAAGAAATATGTGAGGCGGTTGGTTGCCCGCCTGTTCTGCATATGGGTGCGTGTGTGGATATTTCAAGAATTTTGACAACACTTTGCAATGTTATAACAGAGGGAGGATTGGGTGAGGATATTTCCGACTTGCCCGTTGCCGCCGCGGCGCCCGAATGGATGTCTGAAAAGGCGGTGAGTATCGGATTTTATGCCGTCGCATCCGGAATTTATACAGTTTTAGGGCTTCCGCTTCCTGTTATGGGTGGGAAAAATCTGACAGAGTACTTAACAAACGATATTGAAAATACCGTCGGCGGGAAATTTGCATTTGAGCCCGACCCGATAAAAGCGGCAAAATTAATCATAGAGCATCTGAATAAAAAAAGAGAATTATTAAAACTTAAACCGATGATGTACACAAAGTAATTTTTGGAGACAAACAATGAAGAAAGTTTATTGCGATGTTTCAAAATGTCTCGGCTGCAGGAGTTGCGAAATCGCTTGTGCCGTTGAACATTCAAAAAGTAAAACACTTTTTTTAGCAATAAAAGAAGAACCGCTTCCTATCAACAGACGAAAGGTTCAGGCGGTTGATGAGATAATAATTTCTAATGCCTGTCATCACTGTGAAGAAGCACCTTGTATTTCTGCCTGTATGTCGGCTGCGATGTACAAAGCAGAAGATGGCTCCACTCAACACGACGAAGAAAAATGCGTCGGTTGCTGGATGTGTATAATGGTCTGTCCGTTTGCTGCAATTTCTCGTCAAACAAAACTCGCTTTGAAATGTGATTTGTGCAAAGACAGGACTGAGGGGCCGGTATGTGTTATTTCCTGTCCGACAAAATCGCTGGTGATTAAAGAGGTGCAAAAATGAACTATGTGATAATTGGTGCAAGTGCCGCCGGTATCTCTGCGATAGAGTCAATAAGAGAAACGGATAAAAATGGTAAAATAACTATTGTGTCGGACGAGGATTATCCGATTTATTCAAGATGCCTTCTCTCTTATTATCTTGCAGGAACAATTTCTGAGGAAAAATTGAAATACAGGGATGATGATTTTTATAAGAAGAATAATGTCAATGCAATTCTCGGCAAAAAGGTTGAATTGGTCTTACCGGATAAGAAAGTTAAACTTTCAGACAGCACTATTGTTCCATTTGATAAACTTTTAATTGCAACCGGCTCGCGTTCAAAGACGGAAAAGATTCCCGGCGTTCAGTTAGAAGGCGTATTTGGATTAAGAAATATCGCTGATGCAAAAAAGATTGAAGAACGTCTCAATAAAACAAAAACAGCAGTTATGCTCGGCGGCGGCCTCATAGGGCTTCGCGCTGCTTATGCTTTGTATAAAAAAGGAGTAAAAGTAATTGTTGTCGTTAAATCAAAACAGGTTCTTTCCCAGATACTTGATGAAGAAGGCGCTTCTTTTGTTCAGAAGGAAATGGAAAAACAGGGAATTAAAATTCTTACCGGTTTATCTGCAACAGAGATAGTCGGCAATAAAGATGTTAACGGAGTTGTGCTTGAAAATGGCGTTAAGATTGACTGTGAAATTGTTGTTATCGGTAAAGGTGTTCAGGCAAACACAGAACTTGTAAAAGGCACTGATATAAAAACCGAATGGGGAATTATTGTTGATGATGAACTGAAGACGACCGTTTCTGATATTTATTCCGCAGGTGATGTTGCTAAGACATCCGATTTGATTACGGGTGAGAAAACAATAAATGCTCTGTGGCCCAATGCCGTTATTCAAGGAAAAATTGCAGGACTCAATATGGCGGGGAAAAATATAAAATATGATGGTTCTCTGGCTATGAATTCGGTTGAGTTTTTCGGACTTCCGACAATTTCATATGGTATTACAAAACCAAAAGGCGAGGGATATGAGTTTATCGTCAGAAAAAATTACAAAAAACTTGTGCTTAAAGATAACAAGATTGTCGGATTTGTGCTTGCGGGTGATGTTGATAATGCGGGCGTCTACGGATCACTGCTTAAGAAAAAGATTGACGTTTCATCTATAAAAACCGGATTATTAGAAAACAATTTCAATTTTGCCAAAATTTTACCGTTGATTAAAGAGCATAAAGACAAATTTTTTGAAAAAGAATATGATGAGGTTTTTGCGGAGCGGATAAATGCGGTCAAAAGATAGAAAGATTGATTATTCGTTAAAACTTTGTAGAGAAGTTCTCGGACTTCCCGCATTTCATTTCGGATATTTTGAGAGAGAAACGCGGAACGGACGCGGAACGGACGCGGAACAAAACACATTGACAATTGAGGACTTAAAAAATGCTCAATTAAAATATACTGAAAAACTGTTAGACTATATTCCGTCAAAGGTTATGACAATTCTTGATGTCGGTTGCGGAACGGGTATTTCAACCGAGATACTTATTTCAAAAGGGTATAATGTTGAATGCCTAAGCCCTGACCTTTACAACCGGCAGATAATCAACGAAAAATTTAAAGGTGCGGTAAAATTTCATCTTACAAAATTTGAAGAATTTTCTGCCGAAAAAAAATTTGATATTATACTTATGAGCGAAAGTTCACAATATATAAGTTTGAAAAAACTTTTTGAAAAATGTAAAGGGATATTAAATAAAGACGGCTATCTTCTGATATCAGATTATTTCAGAAAAGAAGCAACGGGGTATTATAGAAACTGCGCCGTTTTATCCCGATTTCTTGATGAAGCGGAAAAAAATGGTTTCAAGATTGTTAGAGACGAAGATATTACTGAAAATGTTCTGCCGACACTTTCAATCGGGGAGCATTATTACAGGAAGTTTATAATTCCTATTACGGAAGCACTTATTTCATTGGCATATGATGAAATCCCAAAGACCACAAAAGTTATAAAGTTTCTTTTTAGACGAAAAATTAAAAAAGTTGCAGAAGATATCCGTCAGAAAAATCCCGAAAAACTTAATCCCGAAAAATTCAGACAGAATTTAAGATATATGATTTATTTGTTTCAAAAGACACGCGAATAAACGCGTTAGATTAGCGCCAATTCGCGTGTTTCTTGGAGGGAGAAAAATGTCAAAAATTGTTGCTACCGCTGCGATAAGAGGCGCCCAAAAAATTGTTAAGGATGCTGAGGATTTTTTAGTAAAAGCAATTGCCGAAAAAGGTGAGGGACAAAAGGTTGAATTTCCGGATACTGCATATTTTTTCCCGATGGCTTATGCTTTGTTAGGACTTGAAGTCAAAACGCTCGGAGATATAAAACCAGTTTTACAAGAATCAAAATCACTTCTGCACAATGAACCGACGCAGAATTTTCACCTTCCTTATTTGGGGGATACGCTTGACAGCGGAGTCGCGACACTTTTTGCCGAGGAGATTATAGTCGGCCTGCGGTATCTTTATCAACAGGAGCCCCAGCCGGACTGCATTGGATTTTTCTCGGATACGATTTTAAGACAATTGGGAATTCAACTTGTTGACGGAAGGATGCCGGGTTTCGCTGCTATACTCGGTGCCGCACCCGACAATAAAACGGCGGTTGAAATTGTAAGAGAATTTCAGAAAAGGCAGATTCTTTCATTCGTTGGCTCGTCGACAAATGGACGCTCAATCATTGACCAATTAAAAGAAGAAAATGTTGAGATGGGCTGGGATAATTACATAGTCCCTTATGGCAGAGATACAATTACAGGAATTTATCCTCTCAACTGGGCAATTCGCGGGGCTTTAACTTTCGGAGGACTTAAAAAAGGAGAAGCATTAAAATGTTTGAAGTACTGTAAGGACAGGGTTTTTGCATTCGGAGTTACACTCGGCGAAATTGATGATGTTAAATATGCAACAGGCGCCGGTGCAATAAATATGGGATTTCCGATAATCGCCGATACTGATATTCCTGAGATAAGACCGACGGGAATTTGCACATATGAGCATCTGGTTTCCGAACTTGACCACAAAAAAATTGTTCCCGTTTGTATTGAAGTAAGAGGCGTGAAAGTAAAGGTTTCGGAGATTCCAATTCCTGTCGCGTATTCAGCGGCATTTGAGGGCGAAAGGGTTCGCAAAACCCAGACACATCTTGAGGCAGGAAGCAAGTACTCAACTGCATTTGAATATGTGACGACAAAAAATACCGATGAAATTACCGACGGTAAAATTGAGGTTATCGGACCGGAAATAGACGATGTAAAAGAGGGCGCTGCAATTCCTTTGGGTATCTATGTTGAAGTTGCCGGCAGAAAAATGCAGAAAGAGTTTGAGTCAATTGTTGAACGGCAGATTCACACATTTTTAAATGAGGCGCAGGGAATAATGCACACCGGCCAGCGTGATTTGATATGGCTGCGGATTTCCAAAGAAGCAAAGTCAAAGGGATTTAAGTTGAAACACATAGGCACAATTATTCACGCAAGAATTCATGAGGTCTTCGGAACGATTGTTGACAAAGTTCAGATAAAAATTTATACAAAAGAAGACGATGTAAAAAAACTTTTGCCTTCTGCTCGTGAGGCATATAAAATCCGTGATGAAAGAATAGGCGCTATGACCGACGAGTCGGTTGATACATTTTATTCCTGCACGCTCTGTCAATCGTTCGCGCCAAATCATCTGTGCATTGTGAAACCGGAACGACTCGGACTCTGCGGTGCTTACAACTGGCTTGACTGCAAGGCGTCTTTTGAAATAAATCCGACCGGTCCCAATCAGCCCGTGAAAAAAGGTACGGTTTTAGACGGAGTGCGCGGCGAGTGGCAGGGCATTAATGATTATGTAAAAATAAAATCAAACGGTCATTTAGAGCAGTTTCACGGATATTCAATTATGACATTTCCCGAAACAAGTTGCGGTTGTTTTGAGTGCATAGGCGCTATAGTTCCGGAAGCAAACGGTTTTATGGTTGTCAACCGCGAGTACTCCGGAATGACGCCGCTCGGTATGACATTTTCTACTCTTGCCGGTTCTGTCGGCGGCGGAAATCAAACACCCGGTTTTATGGGTTTCGGGCGTCTCTATATCACATCAAAAAAATTCATAAAAGCTGACGGCGGCTTAAAAAGAATTGTATGGATGCCGAAAGAATTGAAAGAAGCAATTTCCGAAAAAATAAAAAAGCGCGGCGAAGAAGAGGGTATTCCTGATTTCTTTGATAAAATTGGCGACGAAACGGTTGCGACGGATACCGAAAAACTTTTAGAATTTTTGCAGAAAGTTAATCATCCGGCACTCACAATGGAACCCTTGATGTAGATGTCGTTACGAGGTGCCGTCGCAGCGACCGGGAAGGGAGTCCCCGTGGGAGAAGTCCTGGTTGCGGGGCGATCTATGTAGTTGTGTTGTCATTCTGAACAGTATGTGAGGAATATCTAAAAAAAATAAGAATTATCGGAGGAATTTTATGGCGTTGTCAGGGCTGGATATTTACAAACATTTACCGAAAACAAATTGTAAAAAATGCGGATTTCCGACCTGTCTTGCATTTGCTATGTCTTTGGCTGGGAAAAAAACATCTTTGGACAAATGCCCGGATGTCAGTGATACGGCAAAACAATTATTGGAGTCCGCCTCGCTTCCGCCGATGGCGACCATCACAATAGGTGAAAGTGAAAAAAAGATAGAAGTCGGCGGTGAAACGGTGCTTTTCCGTCACGAAAAAACATTTTATCATCCGACAGCGATTGCCGTTTCAATTTCAGACAATGAACAAAATCTTTCCGCAAAAATTGAGAAAATAAAAAAACTGAATTTTGAAAGAGTTGGGATGATGGTCGGTATAAATCTTGTTGCTGTGAGAAACGATTCTAACAACCCCGAAAAATTTGCATCTGTTTCAAAAGAACTCTCTGAAAAAATAGAACTGCCTTTAATTTTAATTAGTGAAAACCTACAAGCAATTGAAGAATCGCTAAAAAATATCTCACAAAAAAAACCTTTATTATATAAACTTACCGAAGGAAACTTTGAGCAAATGCTTAATATCGCAAAAAAATATAATGTTCCTTTATGTGTGTATGGAAAAACTATTGAAGAAGTTGCGTTGCTTTCACAAAAGGTTTCCGCCGCAGGCATTAAGGATATTGTGCTTGACTGCGGCTCAAGAGATATTTCAAAATGTATCCAGGATTTCACCCAGATAAGACGGCTTGCCCTGAAAAAAAATTTCAGACCGCTCGGTTTTCCCGTTATCGCTTTCGCCGATAATGTAATTGATGCCGCAACATATATCCTTAAATATGCCAATATACTTGTTGTCCAAACGGACAAACCCGAAGAACTTCTTCCTTTAATTACTTTACGTCTGAACATTTACACCGACCCGCAAAAACCGATAATGATGGAACCGAAACTTTATGAAATCGGAAATCCCGACGATAAATCGCCTCTTTTGGTTACAACAAACTTTTCCCTGACATTTTTTACTGTCTCACCTGAAATTGAAAATTCAAAAATCCCGGCCTGGCTTTTGGTCTGTGATGCCGATGGAATGTCCGTTTTAACCGCTTGGGCTGCGGATAAATTCAATGCCGAAGTTATTGATACATGGATGAAAAAAACTGATGTTGCAAGCCGTGTCTCACACAAAAAAATAATAATTCCCGGCTATGTTTCGGTAATGAGCGGAAAACTGGAAGATTTAACCGGCTGGCAAATTCTCGTCGGTCCCAAAGAGGCATCTGGGCTTCCCAAATATCTTAAAACTGTTTGGAAGTAACACTTTCTCGTTTAGTCAGATGATTAAATAAGAAAAATAATGTGAAAATAATATGTCTTGCAAAATAAAATTTTTACCGTCTGATAAAGAAATAATTGTCACGGAAGGAACCGATTTATTATCTGCTGCGATGATGGTCGGCATCCAGATTTACAACTCTTGCGGCGGAGAAGGTGTCTGCGGAAGATGTAAAGTCAAAATTGTTAAAGGCGAAATTTTTACGGACGAGAAAGAAAAGAACGACGAATATGTTCTTGCCTGCCGGACTGTCTGTAAAGCAGATATGGAGGTTTTTGTTCCCGAAGAATCCCGTGTTGAAAGGGCAGAAATTTTAATAAAAGGCAAAGAGATTTATACGCCGGCTGAACCGACCGATATAACCCCTGCGGTTTTTGAAGAAAAATTTTTTAAGGTAAGTCCGCTTTCAACAAAACTTCACCTGCGACTGCCAAAACCATCATTTGATGATACGGTTGCCGACCTTGAAAGAATCTTCAGAGAAATAAAAAAGTCGGAAACCGCAGGTCCCGTTATGCAGATGGGACTTGCGAATATAAAAAAACTCCCTTCACTTTTAAGAGCGGCAAACTTTAATATTACGGTTACTCTCGGAAACAGAAACGGCACCATGGAACTTGTGATGGTAGAACCCGGCGATACATCCGATAAAAATTTCGGGATTGCCGTTGATATAGGTACGACAACGGTAGTTGCGTATCTTGTTAATTTGATCCCGCCACCCTCGGGACAAAAAATTCTTTCCGCAAAGGCGATGTATAATCCGCAGGTTTCTTTCGGAGAAGATGTTATAACCAGAATAATTCATGCGGGAGATTTGTCAGGGCTTGACCGTTTGCATCATACCGTTGTTGATGCAATAAATGATTTGATAATCTCGCTTATTATAGAAAATAAAATTTCGCTTAACGATGTCAACTGTGTTGTTTGTGCCGGTAATACGACGATGATTCATCTTTTATTAAAGGTTGACCCGTCAAACATCAGACGCTCGCCGTATATTCCCGTCGCAAATTTGTTTCCCGTAATTCGCGCCGCCGAAGCGGGTATAAAAATAAATCCGAGAGGGCTTCTGTCGTGTCTGCCGTGTGTCTCCTCATATGTCGGCGGTGATATTACGGCGGGCGTTTTAGCAAGCGGGATGAGTAATTTTTCTCAACTTACGCTTTTTATTGACCTGGGTACAAATGGCGAGGTTGTTTTGGGCAACAAGGATTTTCTTGTGTGCTGTTCAACCTCTGCCGGGCCCTGTTTTGAGGGCGGCGGATTAAAATGCGGGATAAGGGCACAAACGGGTGCAATAGAAAATTTCGGAATTATCGACGATAAAATTTCAATCAAAACGATTGGTAATACATTACCGAGAGGCATTTGTGGTGCAGGCATTATTTCTATCGTCGCAGAACTTTTTACAAAAGGTATTATTGATAAATCGGGCGATTTTGTAAGCGGTTCGTCAAAACATCTTAAAAAAACTGATGAGGGTTATGAATTTTTTATTACAGGAAACATTTCAATTACCCATGCAGATATAAAAAATTTTATACATTCAAAAGGGGCAATATTTTCGGGCATAGAAGTTTTAATTAAAAAAATGGGTATTGACTTTCACCAGATTTCACGGATAATTATCGCCGGCGGCCTCGGCAATGCCCTTGATATTGAAAAGTCAATTATACTCGGGCTTCTTCCGGATTTGCCGAAAGAGAAGTTTTCATTTATAGGTAACGGCTCAATAACGGGCTGTAAAATGTGTCTTCTGTCAAATAGTGCGATGAAAAAAGCTGAAGATATTGCACAGAAAATGACATATATTGATTTAAGTACCGATAATGAATTTATGAATAGTTATACGGCGTCACTGTTTTTACCGCACACAAATTCGGACATGTTTCCATCAATAAAAACGCGCGAAACAGCCGCGAAAAAAAAGAGTGCGAAACAGACACAAAAAAACATTTAGCGTTAGTTTAGCGGTATTCGGGGGAACAAAATGGAATCTGCGATAATTGAAAAATGGCCCGGCAGGACCTATGAATTGACGATTGGTGCAACAAAAGAGGAAGGAGGAAGCCGTTCAAAAAAAGTTAAACTCGGCGGTACGTCCACACTCCCGTTTCTTTTTTTTGAGGGAACAATTCCCAATCCGCCCGCTATTGCGATGGAGGTATGGGATGTAGAACCGACCGATTGGCCCGATGTTCTCAAAAATGAATATGGCGATGTATTAACCGACCCTGCGACGTGGGCAAAAAAATGCGAGGAGTTCGGATGTGATTTAATATGCCTGCGACTTAAAAGCGCCGACCCCGACTTAAAAAACTCCTCCGCCGATGAAATTACAAAAACAGTAAAAAATGTTTTATCTGCGACAACCCTTCCTTTAATAATCGTGGGCTGCGGCAATAACGAGAAGGACTCATCAATTATTATGAGTATTTCCGAAGCAGCAAAGGGTGAAAATTGTCTATTAGGTGTTGCAACAAAAGAGAATTACAAAACATTTACAGCCGCGGCTCTTTCAGGCGGCCATTCAATAATTGCAGAAACCCCGCTTGATATAAATCTTGAAAAGCAATTAAATATTTTAATAACCGATATGGGATTTAGTTCTGACCGGCTTGTAATTCATCCGTCAACAGGCGGGTTAGGATATGGGTTTGAGTACTGTTATACGATAATTGAAAGAACACGGCTTGCTGCACTATCAGGCGATAAAATGATGTCACAGCCGATAATTACTTTTGTAGGGCAGGAGACATGGAAGGCAAAGGAATGTAAATCAGATGAGACGGAAAAACCTGAATGGGGTCCCCTTAAAGAAAGGGGTGTCCTGTGGGAAACGACAACATCTGTCGGCTATATTCAGGCGGGCAGCGATATTGTCGTTGTAAATCATCCGACAACTGTTAAGGAAATAAAAAATTATATTCAAAAGTTGATGTTGAAATAGAAGCGGATAAACGCTGAAAAATCAGCGTTCATTTGGCGTCAAATCAGCGTTAATCAGCGATTAGGAGGGCGAAAATGAAAATCCTTGTCTTGAATTGCAGAATTTATTCTATTGAGTATGAACTTTTTGAAATGCCGCAGGAGACAGAATTATGTCGGGGCATCCTGGATTCCATCGGGTTTGACGCCGCTATTCTTACCCACATCACAGGCGACAAAACGGAAAAAATTGTCCAGCCGGTTTTGGACCATCAAAAAGGGCTTGAACTTATTATGGCGATAATTACAAATCCTAAATATGGTTGTATCAAATCAAAAGATGAAATTTCTGCCGTCGGGCACAGGGTTGTTCACGGCGGATGGACATTCACATCTTCCGTTGTAATTGATGAAAATGTAAAGAAAGAGATTTACAAGGATTTTGAACTTGCCCCGATGCACAATCCGTATAATCTAAAAGGGATTGAAACGGCGGAGGTCTTTTTCCCCGGCAAAAAAAATGTCGCTGTCTTTGATACGGCATTTCATCAGACGATGCCGGAGGTTGCCTTCAGGTATGCGCTGCCTTCACGATTGTATTATGAATATAAAATCAGAAGATATGGTTTTCACGGAACTTTTCACCAATATCTTTCTGAAAGAACTGCGCAGTTATTGAAAAAAGACAAAGCAACATTGATTTCATTTTATCTGGGGGCCGGTTCAAGCGCTTGTGCAATTTCCGACGGTAAATCAATAGACACATCAATGGGTTTTACGCCGCTTGAAGGACTTGTAATGACCTCCCGTCCGGGCGATATGGACGCAGGAATTATCAATTATCTTTTAAGGAGCGGCTGGACACTGTCTGAACTTGAAAATTGCCTCAATAGAGAAAGCGGAACTTATGGTATTTCGGGTATCAGCAGCGAAATGAAAGAGGTCGTGGAAAAATCAATTAAAGGGGATGAAAACGCAAAACTTGCCGTTGATATTTTTGTTTATAGAGCAAGAAAATATCTCGGTGCGTACTATTTTGTTTTGGGCGGGAAAATAGACGCGATTTCATTCACGGGAAGAATTGCAAAAAATTCACCTCTGATAAGAGAAAAAATACTTGCCGGACTTGAACAATTCGGAATAAAAATTGACCTTAAAAGAAATGAAAAAATCATCGGTGTTGAAGGTGAAATAAGTGCAACTGATTCAAAAGTAAAAATATTTATTTTAACGAGAAACGAGAAATTACTTATTGCAAGAGAAACAATGAAACTGGTAAAATAAATATTCTGTTATGAAAAAAAGAGACATAGTAAGAAAAAGAACAAGGTTCTGATATTGTTGAAAAAGACCAATTGCCAGTCCGTCCCGGTCTTTTTGATAAAATTTCTGTTCTGATTGAACAGGCAAGAAAAAAAGTTGCCGTAACAATCAACCAGGAAATGGTTATTCTTTACTGGAATATCGGGAAAACAGTCAAAGAAGAAATAATGAAATCAGAGAGGGCAGAATACGGAAAACAAATAATCCACTCATTGAGTGGAGAATTAGCACAGAAATACGGGAAGGGATATTCTCCTCAGAATCTGTGGCATATGGTTAAATTTAACGAGATATATCCGATTCTCTCCGCAGTGCAGAGAGAATTCGAAAGATTAAGTTGGTCGCACAGTAAAACCCTTATTTATCTTGATGACAACTTGAAACGGCAATTTTATGCCACACTATGCCAAAAAGAAAATTGGAGTACTCGCACACTTCAGGAAAGAATGAACAGCATGCTCTATGAAAGAACCGCATTATCAAAACTTCCGGAAAAAACCATAGAAACGCAGTTGAAGGAATTAAAAGAAAAAGACAAGATGACACCGGAATTGGTTTTCAGAGACCCATATGTACTTGATTTTCTGGAACTTGCAGATACCTATAGCGAGCGGGATTTGGAAAGTGCGATACTGAATGCGCTTGAAAAATTCATACTTGAACTCGGCAAAGATTTTTATTTTGTAGCAAGACAGAAAAGAATTACCGTTGATAATGAGGACTACTACATAGATTTACTGTTTTATCACAGAAAATTCAGGTGTTTTGTGGTTATTGATTTGAAACTCGGGAGATTCAAGGTGGACTATAAAGGGCAGATGGAACTCTATTTGCGGTATCTGGAAAAGCATGATATGGCGGAAGGCGAGAATCCGCCCATCGGACTTATACTGTGCGCCGAGAAAGGCAAAGAGCAGATTGAGTTATTGTTTTTACAGAAGGACAGAATAAAAGTCGCTGAGTATCTGACGAAATTACCGTCGAAAGAGTTATTCGCCGAAAAATTACAAAAATCCATACAGGTAGCACAGTTAAAACTGGAAACAAAAAAAATGTAGCGGTGGGATTACCATCCCACGATGTAGGATTAGGGACAATTAGTGCCTGTTCCCATACCCAGAACTAACTGTGCAATTTCGTGAAATATTTGTAAAATCATAATGCTTGTTAATTGCAATAAAACTGACCAATCCACGCTAATATTCCTCTGTTTGTTTACACATCATATTTTTTGAAATCGTTAAAAGCCCTGCGTAGTCTTTCAGCAATTCTCTTCAGTTTCAATTTAGATTTCTTTTCGGTAGAATCCTTCCCGATACAATAAATTTTAGTGATTAAACTATCAATGCTATCAAGGATATATTCCGGCTTGTCCGTTTCACTTTTGGTTGATTGTTCCGACAAGAGATAAATAGATTTGCTTTTTTCAACAGCGTTAAAATATTCCCGCCGCAGGTCTTGCTGGCTAACGCCTGCATATCGCAGAGTCATTCTGATATCCACATGACCCAAAAGTTTCATAAGAGCAGCCAAATTTATGCCGCCGCGAAGCAGTTCAGTGGCATAAGTATGTCTGAGCATATGCAGTGAAATATGTTTATTGATATTACAATTTTTTACGACAGCCGATAAAGCATGCCTTAATCCGGCGTAAGAATAACGTTTCCAGCAATTTCTTCTGACAATAAGGAATAAAGTCGGATTGCCTGTTTTTGGGTTAGGAAGCGGCAGAAAGTTCCCTCGCAATTTGATAATGCGATTAAGAAAGTATGGGGACGGTTCTGATATTTTGATTTCTCCATATTTCAATAATTTTGACAGTTATCATTTTGAATTAAATTTGCCAGTATATCTTTTAGAAGATTGCAGGAGAAAAAATGAAAAAAGTTTTATTTATAATTGCCGTATTTATTTTCATAGTTAATTACGTTAATGCTGATACAATAACGGGTTGTAAAATAAATAGTATTCAACATCCCGGATTGGATTATTCTTTTAATAAACCCCTAATCATAGATTATCAAATAGAATGGAATAAGCAGGAAATTGATAGAAGAAAAATTGTTTGCAATCCGATGCTTTATAAAAAAATATATATACGAAATAACGAAGAAAAAATGGAATACAAAGAATCCAATATAATATACTATGACGTATACAAACGACCCGATAATAAAGGATTTATCCTTTTTAAAAAAGAGACTATGTATGATTGTAATAGTCAATTTCAAGAAATTTTTGTATATGATCTCTTAAAAGACAAATCAATAAGACTTGAGCCGCATGGTTATGATATGTATTTTTCTGAAGATAAAAAATATCTTATAACTACGTTATATAACAATAATGAAGGCGAAAAAATCGATAATATAACGCTATTCTATTATGATTTATCGGATGCCATTAAAAAACCGGCGAAGCAAACGGAAATGAAATACGAAGAATTTTTAAAATTAAATTTGAAATCTCCTAAAAAATAGATAAGTACTGATATGATGCAAATACAGTTTTGTTGAAGTGGCGAAAGGAAATCTGGACGGTTCTATGTTGTAAGTTTGATTTCTTCAACTGTCAACGATTTTAACAGTTATATTTTTGTAGTAAAAATGCGACACTTTCTTTTAGAAACTTGCAAAAAACCGGGCAATATTTAAAAAAACAGGGGGGAGAGGGAAGGTGAATGCGAACACTTTATGAAACAGGGTGTGGCAATACCGGACAGTGATTTGAAATAAAAAAATAATTCCGTTCGGCTATTGACAAAGGGTAAATTTATCATATACTATGTTTAGATTTCTAAACATACGTTTTAATTATTAAACACAGGATAAACAAATTTATGAGGATTCATGAACCGTTGGACAAAATTCTAAATCAAGAAACAAAAATTAAGATTATCAGGTTTTTGTTTAATACTCATGCAGAATGGAGCGGCAGGCAGATAGCGAAGGAAATAAATATAAGTCCTGCAACTTGTCATAAAGCATTACAGAATCTTTACGCCGAAAAGATTCTTCTATTGAAAAGTGCCGGGGTGACCCATCTTTATCGGTTGAACGACTCCAATTACATCGTGAAAAACATTCTGGCGGAATTATTTGAGAAAGAAAAATCAATTCCGAAAATACTGAATAAAATATTAGTCAAAGCAATAAACAGGAAACTTAAAGGAAAGATTGTCTCGGTTGTATTATTCGGCAGCGTAGCAAAAAGAAAAGAAAAACCGCTAAGCGACATTGATATTATGATAGTTACAAAGCGACCTGCCGATAGAAGAGCAATTGAACATATACTGGATACGGTAAACGACAAAACGATAGAGTTATTTAACAGCCGGATAGAGCCGTATATTCTTACCGCCGCCGACTTAAAAAAGAAAAGCAAATTGGCAATAATAAAAGAAATAAGCAAAACAGGGAAATTGTTATCGGGTAAACCGTTGGCGGAACTGTTATGACGGCAAAAAGAATCACAACACGAAAAATTGAAAGAACCAAATATATCGTATATTTGAAAAAAGCAGAAGAATTTTATTATACGATGTTGGCGGCAAAAAATGAAAAGCGATGGAATGCCGTCGGTCTGAATGCAGTGCATTGTGCAATTTCTGCTTGCGACGCCATATTGGTCTTTCACTTGGGATTGAGGTCTTCAAGCGAAGACCACGGTGATGTAGTGGATTTGCTATCAACGGTTTCCAATATACAGGATATTGAACAAAAAAGTAAAACACTTGCAAGTATATTATCAAAGAAAAATTTAGTAGAATACGAAGACAGGGACTTCCTTGAAAGCGAAGCAGAAACGCTTGTTAAATTGACGACAAGATTTTTTGATTGGGTGAAAAGTAAAATAGGGGTATAGAAATACAGCGTTGGATTTGGGGGGAGAATTATGTTTATTATCGGTGAAAAGATTAACGGGATGTTTAAGAATGTAAGCGAGGCGATTCAGACAAAAAACAAACTGATAATTCAGGAACTTGCGAAAAAACAATTGGAAGCAGGCGCTGATGCTCTGGATGTAAATGTGGGACCTGCATCAGCAGAGCCATTGAAAGATATGGAGTGGTTAATCACGGTAATTCGCGAAGTGACCGCTCAGCCCCTTGCTGTTGACACGACAAAACCGGCTGTTATGGAAAAAGGGCTTTCGTTGGCGGGTCCCGGCTCATTTTTGAATTCAACTTCCGGTCAGAAAGAAAAACTTGACTTGCTCCTTCCTCTTGCGAAAAAATATAACTCAAAAGTTATCGCTTTAACAATGACTAAATCCGGAGTTCCTGCAAACGCGGAATCGCGGCTTGAAATTGTTACAAACATCATTGCTTCGGCGATGGAACATCAGATAGAGCCGGAAAATCTTTATATTGATGCGCTTATCCTTCCTGTCAATGTCGCCCAGGACCATTCAAAAGCAGTTCTTGAAACTATCAGGCAGTGCAAACTTATATGCGACCCTCCGCCAAAAACAATTCTTGGACTTTCAAATGTTTCACAGGGAACACTCAACAGGCCGCTTGTTGATAAAACATTTCTTGTGATGGCATTGGCATTAGGGCTTGATGCTGCAATCCTTAATCCTCTGGATAAAGAACTTATGGATTCAATGATAACCGCCGAACTTCTGCTCGGCAAAAATATCTATTGCGATTCGTACCTTGACGCTTACAGGAAAAAATGACAGGTATAATTCTTGCCGGCGGAAAATCAACACGGTTCGGTTTTGACAAATCATTTATGAAGATAAACGGACAACCGTTGTTAAAAAAACAGATAGCGCTGTTTAAAAAAATATTCAGGAAAATAATTATTGTTTCCGATAATTCCAGGCACAAATATAGAGACACCCTGACAATTAAAGATATCATTCCCGGTTGCGGTCCTCTGGGCGGGATATATTCGGGGCTGGTAATGTCCCCGTCATTCTATAATTTTGTGATTGCCTGCGATATGCCTAATATAAACTTGCGGCTGCTGAGATATATGATAAAGTTAAAAAATGGTTTTGATGCGGTTGTGCCCTGTCTTAAAAATGGTTATGAGCCGCTTTTTGCGATATACTCAAAAAAATGTATTCCTGTAATAGAAAAGATGATTAATGACGATAATCTCAAAATAAATTTTTTTTTTGACAAAATTAAATTGAAAAAAATTAAAAAAGAAGAAATAGCGGAATTCGGGAAACCGGAAGTTTTATTTTTCAACATCAATACGCCGGACGACTATGAAAAACTACTACCTGCCTAAAAAAATAAAAATTTCGGAAATAATCCGGGAAACACCCGATACAAAAACATTTATCTTAAATTATAGAACCGGATACATCCCGGGGCAGTTTTTTATGGTCGGAATTTTTGGAGCCGGAGAATCACCGATTTCTATTTCCGGCACAATTTCCGGAAAAATTGCGTTAACCATAAAACGTGCCGGCGCGCTGACCGGTGTAATTCACAGACTAAAAAAAGGCGATTATCTATCCATAAGAGGACCTTTTGGTAATGGATTTCCCGTTGCCTCGCTAAAGCAAAGAGATGTTTTGATAATTGCGGGCGGATTGGGAATTGCGCCGTTGAGGCCCGTCGTAAATTACATACTTGACAACAGAGGCGGTTTCAAAAATGTTTCCATACTTTACGGAGCAAGGACACCTGAAGATGTTCTGTTCAAAAAAGAAATCAAATTATGGGAAAAAAGGGATGATATAAATTTTTTGCTCACCGTTGATATCGGCGGTTCTGATTGGAAAGGAAATGTAGGAGTTGTAACAACGCTATTTAAAAAAATAACCATCCCTGTTAGAAATGCATCCGCAATAATATGCGGACCCGCCGTAATGATGAAGTTCACGGTTAAAGAACTGCTTGAACTCGGATTTCCCGCATCCGAAATAATACTTTCATTAGAAAGGCATATGAAATGCGGCATCGGGAAATGCGGGCATTGTTATCTTGGCGAGAAATTTGTATGTTCGGATGGCCCCGTGTTTAAATATAGCGAACTGACCGGAATAGAATTATGAATCACACATTAACGACTTGTCCGTTCTGCGGCGTCGGCTGCAACTTTTACATAAAAACAGAAGGCGGAATACCCGTCGGAGTGGTCCCTTCAAAAAACCATCCTGTTTCACGCGGACGGCTCTGTGTGAAGGGCTGGACGGCGTATGAGTTTATCACGCATCCCCAGCGGTTAAAAACGCCGCTTTTGAGGACTGGCCGCCGGTTTGCGCCGGCGGATTTCAAGCCCGCAAGCTGGGACAAAGCATTAAAATTCACGGCGAAAAAATTAACTGAAATTCTGGAGAAATACGGTCCGGAATCCGTCGCTTTTATCGCTTCCGCAAGGTGTACTAACGAAGAAAATTATCTGTTCCAGAAATTTGTCCGCTGTGTCCTGGGGACGAACAACATAGACCATTGTGCAAGAACCTGCCATTCACCGACGGTAGCAGGGCTTGCCCGTTCTTTCGGAAGCGGCGCCGGAACAAATTCCATAGAAGAACTCGCTTCAAGCAAATGCATACTGGTCGTCGGTTCTAACACACTTGAATCGCATCCGATAATCGGTTGGCGGCTGAGAACCGCCGTGGATAAAGGAGCAACCATAATTCTGATAGACCCGAGAGAGATAGAGACGGCAAATTTTTGTTCGCTTCATTTGAAACCCGTCCCGGGGACCGACATCGCACTTCTGAATGCGATGATGAACTTCATATTGCATAACGGTTTACAGGATAAAAATTTTATCCTGTCGCGTACCGAGGGGTTTTCAGAATTTTGTGAAACAATCAAAAAATACACGCCGGAATATGCCGAAAAAATTACCGGTGTGCCGAAAGATTTAATTATAAAAGCAGCACGGTTGTACTCCGCAATAAAGCCGGCAAGTATCGTCTACGGACTCGGTATTACGGAACACACCTGCGGCACCGACAATGTTTCAACACTCGCAAATTTAGCGATGCTCTGCGGGAATGTGGGAAAACCTTCCTCCGGGGTCAACCCTTTAAGAGGGCAGAACAATGTCCAGGGCGCTTGTGATATGGGCGCGTTACCGAATGTTTTTCCCGGATACCAGAAGGTCTCTGATGAAAATATAAGGAAAAAATTTGAAGCGGCATGGGGCGGAAAACTTTCTTCTGAAAACGGCTTAGTCATATCCGAAATACTTGAAAAAATGCTTGAAGGGAAAATCAAGGCGTTATATGTCGTCGGCGAGGATGTTGTTATGTCGGAGCCCAATTCCCGGCACGTAATAGAGTGTTTGAAAAAACTTGAACTTCTGGTCGTGCATGATTTATTCATCTGCAAGACGGCAGAGTTAGCGGATGTGGTTTTCCCTGCGGCAAGTTTTGCGGAGAAAGAAGGGACATTTACCAACGCGGACAGGAGAGTCCAGAGGGTAAGAAAGGCAATCGCACCTTTAAACGGCAGTCTGCCCGACGGGGAAATTATCGTAAAATTGGCAAAAACAATGGGATATGAGATTGGTCCGGAAAATCCGGAAGAAATTATGGATGAGGCGGCGGCTCTTACGCCGATTTACGGCGGGATTTCTTACGGGCGGCTGGAAAAAGAAACATTGCAATGGCCCTGCCCGAACAAAAAACATCCGGGAACAAAAATTTTGCATCAGGAAAAGTTTTCACAAGGCAAGGGGAAATTTTTCCCGATAGAACATCAGCCGCCGCGGGAACTTCCGGACAAGGAATTTCCTTTCATCCTTTCTACGGGCAGGATTTTATTCCACTATAATGTCGCGACAATGACGTCCCGTACAAAAATATTGCAGAGGGAATTTCCCGAGAACTTCGTCCAGATAAATCCCGTAGATGCGAAGGAATATAACATAAAAAACGGAGATATCGTCGAGGTCTCCAGCCGCCGCGGCGGTATAACGGTAAAAGCAAGCATCACGCCGGCAATTATTAAAGGTGTTTTATGGATGCCGTTCCATTTTGCAAAAAATATGACGAATATATTGACCAACGATGTGTTCGACCCCATTGCAAAAATCGGCGAATACAAGGTCTGTGCCGTAAGGATAAAAAAATATGAAAATATTAAAAAAGCGTGACATCTGTAAATTATTGGGCGCTGCGGCAAAAAAATACATTATTATTGCACCGAAAGAAAAGCACGGCGGCGATATATTATTTGAAGAAACCGGGCCGATAGACGCATTGCCGGAAAATTATGTCCTGCCGTATAATTCATTAAAGGATTTCTTTTTTCCGCAGAGTGAGATTTTAATTCCCCAAAAAAATGTCGACGGAAAATTTCTTTTCTTCGGAGTGCGTCCTTGTGATGCAAACGCAGTGAAATTTCAGGACTTATTTTTTTCAAAAGAGCCGTATGATATTTATTATCTCAAAAAACGGCAAAACAGCATCATTATTACGCTGACCTGCAATACGCCTGCAAAAAATTGTTTCTGTCTTTTAAGCGGGAGCGGTCCCTATCTGGATGAAAAATATGACTTGCAGTTCACCGATTTGGGAGAGGAATTTTTGGTAACGGCGGGAAATGCGAAAGGCAGGGAATTTATTCGGGAATTCGGCGGTTATTTTACAGGTGCAAATAATGCACAGATATCCGAGCAAAACACAATCCGTAATAAATGCAAAATGCAGATGGAAGGAACATACGACATGAAAAAAATTGAAAAAAAACTCACGGAGGAAACCCCGGCGCAATTCTGGAAAGAACTCGGGCATCGCTGCATAAACTGCGGCGGCTGCGAATTTATCTGCCCGACCTGTTTTTGTTTCAATGTACATGACGATGTTTCTGCAAAAAGCATAATGCGGAAACGTTCATGGGACTCCTGCACCTTTGAGGGCTACGGCCGCATGGCGGGCGGGTTTAACCCGAATTTTGCAAGAGAGCAAAGGATAAAAAGAAGATTCTACTGCAAACTTTACCATAGCAAAAAATGGTTTAATATGTACGGGTGCGTCGGCTGCGGCAGATGCACGGGCGTTTGTCCCGTGAATCTGGAAATGGAAAGTTTCATTTGTTCTCTTACAAAAGGCGATAATTATCAGTCACTCTTAAAAGAAATATGAAAATCATCACCGTTTCCGGAAGATATAGCGGTATAGGTAAAACCGCTTTAGTCGAGCATATCTTGAAGCAGCTTAACGGGTGGTCGGCGATGAAAGTGACCGTCGCAAGGAAGGGTTCCTGCCCGAGGGGTGAAAAAAACTGTAATGTATGCGGCCGTCAAAAAGAACCGTTTACTTTAATTTCCGACAAAAAAATAATCAACCAAAAAAATAAGGATACCGGCAGGATGAAAAAGGCAGGCGCTGAAAAAGTTTTGTGGTTAAAAGCAACTCCTGCGGGGCTAAAAAACGGGCTTAAAGAGGCATTTGAAAAACTCGAAAAATCGCCGGGGGTTGTAATAGAAGGAACGAGCGTGTTAAAATATCTTAAACCCGATATGTGTTTTTTTATTTATTGACTATTGACTTAATATTTTTTTTTTGTAATATAATGAATAAGTGTAAATTTATATTCATTCGGAGGAATAAAATATGATTTATGACCCGACTAAAATGGCTGACTGGCAGATCGCTGAAGCGGCAGAAAAAAATATGCCGGCGCCCGACGAATGGCGTGACAAATTAGGACTTAAAAAGGACGAAATTATTCCTCACGGAAAAATATGTAAATTAGATTTTATGAAGATAATTGACCGTCTAAAAAGCAAACCCGACGGCAAGTATATAGAAGTTACCGCCATTACGCCCACCCCTCTCGGCGAAGGAAAATCAACCGCGACAATGGGTCTGTTGGAAGGTCTCGGCAAGAGGGGTAAAAATGCGGGCGGATGTATCCGTCAGCCGTCAGGCGGTCCGACGATGAATATCAAAGGGACTGCTGCCGGCGGCGGGAATGCGCTGCTTATCCCGATGACAGAGTTTTCACTTGGATTAACAGGTGATATAAATGATATTATGAATGCCCATAACCTCGCAATGGTGGCGCTGACCGCTCGTATGCAGCATGAAAGAAATTACGACGATGCGGAACTTGCCAAGCGGAAATTAAAGCGGCTTGATATTGACCCGACGGCAATAGAAATGGGCTGGATAATTGATTTCTGTGCACAGTCATTGCGCAGCATTATTACAGGTCTTGGCGGGAAACAAGACGGCTATATGATGGCTTCCAGGTTTGGTATCGCGGTAAGTTCGGAACTTATGGCGATTCTTTCCATCGTGCGGGATTTGAAGGACCTACGGGACCGGCTGGGAAAAATTATTGTTGCATATGACAAGAAAGGCAGACCCGTAACGACTTCCGATTTGGATGTTGCGGGTGCGATGTGCGCATGGATGAGAAATACGATTAACCCGACTCTTATGAGCACGGTTGAATACCAGCCCTGTATGGTTCATGCCGGACCTTTTGCCAATATTGCCGTCGGACAATCCTCCATTATTGCCGACCGTCTCGGTTTGAAAATGTTTGATTACCATGTGACGGAGAGCGGTTTCGGGGCGGATATCGGATTTGAAAAATTCTGGAATGTAAAGAGTCGTTTAAGCGGTCTTACCCCTAATGTTTCGGTGCTTGTATGCACTGTCCGTGCGTTAAAAATGCACGGCGGTGGTCCGAAAGTAACACCGGGCAGACCAATTCCTGAAGAATACACGAAGGAAAATTTGGGACTTTTGGAAAACGGCATCGTCAACCTGCTGCATCATGTCGGTATTATAAAAAAATCGGGAATAAATCCCGTCGTCTGTATAAATCCTTTTTACACCGATACCAAAGATGAAATCGCTCTGGTCAAAAAATATGTTGAGAAAGCAGGGGTGCGTTGCGCCGTCTCGTATCACTGGCTTAAAGGCGGCGAAGGAACCATGGAACTTGCGGATGTTGTTACTGATGCGTGCAACGATAAAGTTAACTTAAAATTCCTGTATCCGTTGGATATGCCGTTGAGGAAAAGAGTTGAAACAATTGCTAAAGAGGTCTATGGCGCCGACGGGGTTTCATGGACGCCGGAAGCGGAAGCGAAAGCAAAAAAGTTTGAAAATAATCCGGATATGAAGGACTTTATGACGATGATGGTAAAAACGCATTTGAGTTTGTCATATAATCCGGAATTAAAAGGCGTGCCGAAGGGCTGGGTTCTTCCCGTGCGGGATATTTTAGTTTTTGCCGGCGCCAAATTTCTCTGTCCTGTAACCGGAAACATCAGTTTAATGCCCGGCACAAGCAGCGACCCCGCTTTTAGACGTGTGGATGTGGATGTAAATACCGGCAAAGTTACGGGATTGTTTTAGTTTTAAAATTACAATTTTAGAATTGTGAAATTCATATTTGGAGAGTAAATGAAAAAAGAATTTTCTGTTATATGGTTTCAAGGTGCTGCTTGCAGCGGTTGCGCTGTCTCTGTTTTGAATTCTTTAAGTCCGACGATAAAAAATGTTTTGCTGGATGAACTTGTCCCCGGAAAACATATAAATTTATTATTTATGCCGACGATAATGACCGCATCGGGAAAATTGGCAATGGATGTGGTGCAGGATTTTGAAAAAAATAAAAACGGCGAATACATACTCATAGTTGAAGGTTCAATTCCGGAAAACGGTTTCGGAGATGTCGCAGAAAAATCAATGGAGGATACTGTTGAAGAACTATCAAAGAATGCTTCTGTAATTTTATCACTCGGAACCTGTTCGGCATTCGGTGGTATTCCAAAAGGAAAACCAAATCCGACAAAAGCAAAAAGCGTTGAAGAATTTTTTAAATTAAAAAATATAAAAAAACCCGTAATAAATATTCCCGGCTGTCCGCCTCATCCCGACTGGTTTACCGGAACGGTTGCCAACCTTTTATTGTTTGGAGTTCCTCAATTAGATGAACTTTCAAGACCGAAACTTTTTTACGGAAAACTTATTCACGAGAATTGTGAGCGCAGACCATATTTTGACAAAGGAAAATTTGCAAAAAAGTTTTCCGACGAAGGTTGTATGTATGAACTCGGATGCAAGGGTCCCTATACGCATGCCGATTGCCCGATAAGGAGTTGGAATTCCGGCGTCAACTGGTGCATTCAGAATGGGTCTCCCTGTATCGGATGTTGCGAGCCGGAGTTTCCGGATTTAGAGGCGATGTATACAAAAACGGCATGGAGCAAAAAATGACAAAAATTGTAATTGACCCGGTAACCCGAATTGAAGGACACTTGAAAATTGAAGCAATCGTTGACGGTGGAATTGTAAAAGAAGCAAATTCATCCGGCACGCTTTTCAGAGGACTTGAAATAATATTAAAAAACAGGGACCCGCGTGATGCCTCGCAAATCACTCAGAGAATTTGCGGCGTTTGCCCGATTTGTCACGCAACCGCTTCCGCACTTGCACTTGATTCTGCATTCGGGATTGCCGGCAAAATTACGGATAACGGACGCATAATAAGAAACCTAATCCTCGGCGCTAATTTTATCCAGTCGCACATTTTGCATTTTTATCATCTTGCGGCGCTTGATTTTGTTAAATCGCCGGATATACCGCCGTTTATTCCGAGATATGAAGGTGATTACCGTCTTGATGAAAAAGAAAACACCGAACTGACGCAGCACTACTTGAAGGCGCTTGAAATCAGACGAAAAGCACATGAGATGCTTGCAATTTTCGGCGGGAAAATGCCTCATCAAGTCGGAATAATTGCCGGCGGTGTGACGGAAAAACCGACAACGGATAAAATTACAAATTTTCTGTGGCGGCTGAATGAATTGCGTGAATTTATTGACAATGTTTATATACCCGATGTTATTGCGGTTGCTAAAAAATATTCCGATTATTTTCAAATCGGCAGGGGTTGCGGGAATTATCTTGCTTACGGCGTTTTTGATTTGGAAGGCAACGAAAAGAATTACCTTTCAAGAAAACGGCTTTTAAGAAGCGGTAGAACCTCAACAGACCTGACATATAAAGCAGTTGATTCATCAAAAATTACAGAGGATGTGAAACACTCATGGTATGATGATTCACAGACGCACAAGCATCCGCTTGACTGCGAAACAATCCCGAAAAAAGATAAAAAAGACGGATATTCATGGCTTAAATCACCGAGATACGAAGGAAATGTCCACGAAGTGGGACCTCTTGCCAGAATTCTAATAAATTATATTTCCGGCGATGAAACGACTAAAAAACTTGTTGATAGCGTTCTTTCCGAGTTGAAAGCGAAACCGGATGTTTTATTTTCTGTACTCGGCCGGCATGCAGCGAGAGCAATTGAAGCAAAACTTGTTGCCGATAATATGGCGAATTGGGTTTTACAGTTAAATCCGGACGAATCCGTTTTTATTGAATATCAGATGCCCGAAGAAGCGGAAGGTATGGGGCTGACAGAGGGTCCCCGCGGTGCACTCGGTCATTGGCTCAAAATCAAAAACAAAAAAATAGAAAATTATCAGTGCGTTGTGCCGACGACATGGAACGCATCTCCTAAGGATGATAAGGAACAGCCGGGACCTATTGAGCAGGCAATCATCGGAACGAAAATCAAAGACGAAAAAAATCCTTTTGAAATAGTTCGCATTGTCCGTTCCTTTGACCCTTGTCTTGCCTGTGCGGTTCATCTGGTTGATTTAAGAGGAACTACAATTGGAAAATTCAAGGCGACCTAAAATTGCCGTTGTCGGTTTCGGAAATATTTTGATGGGCGACGAAGGTGTCGGCGTGCATATTGTAAAAATGATGCAAGATGCAAGATACAAGAAGCAAGATGTTGAATTTATTGACGGCGGAACATCGGCACTTGATATCATTCTTTCACTAAAAGATATAGATAAACTTGTAGTTATTGACGCCGTAAAAAACGGCGGCATTCCCGGGGAAATTTATAAATTTCACAATCCCCTACGGGGACAAGTTTTCACAATCCCCTACGAGGACAAGTTTTCACAATTTCACAATAGTGAAATGCAGAAAACATCATTACACGATTTGAATTTGGTTGATGCCTTAAAAATTGCTGAAAAACTTGGGGCTATTCCGAAAGAGATTGTTTTTATCGGCGTTGAACCGAAAGAAATTGCCCCAAAGATAGGACTTTCAGAAGAACTTAAGATAAAAATTCCGGAAATTATAAAAACTGTTCTATGTGAGGTAAAACGATGATTGTCTCTCAACAAAAACCGTTTGAAGAAATTTTAAAAATGCTTGAAAGCGAAAAAAGTATTTTCATAGTCGGATGTAACGGCTGTGCGGAGGTCTGTGAGACAGGCGGCGAGAAAGCGTGCAGTGAACTTAAAAAAAAACTTGAGGAAACAAAAATCAAAGTTGACGGTTGTACAACGGTTGATTTTATGTGCAACAAACTTTTGGTGGCATTAAAAATTTCAAGATATAAAGAAAAAATTGACAAAGCAGATTCAGTAGTTGCTTTAACCTGCGGAATCGGAGTTCAGTCATTAGCATCCGTAGTTGATAAATATGTTCATCCCGCCAATAATACTGTTTTTCTCGGAGGGTTTCAGGGAACTTGGCCATCGGCAGAAAGATGTGCCCAATGCGGCGAGTGCGTTTTGGATTTGACCAGCGGAATTTGTCCGATAACAAACTGTTCAAAATCTTTGCTGAACGGTTCCTGCGGCGGTGCAAAAAACGGAAAATGCGAAATTGACAAAGAACTTGACTGCGGCTGGGAAAATATTTATAACCGTCTTAAAAAACTTAACAAACTTGAAAATTTACAGAAGCAGGTAAAACTTCGCGACTATTCAAAAATGTTTCCAAAGGCAGAATTGAGAAAAACTACATTTTACGATATAGAAAAATGATTGAAACGGGAATATTTTTATGATGCTGAAAGATTTGTTTTCAAAAAAATTTGTTGTCACTTCGGAAATCGGTCCGCCAAAGGGCTGGCAGATTGAGAAATGCTTAAATGAAGCGGAACATCTTAAAGGCAAAGTGGATGCGATAAATGTTACTGATAACCAATCATCTGTTATGAGATTCGGCTCGCTTGCAACCTGTCATTTTCTAAAAGATAGAGGAATGGAGCCCGTATTTCAGGTTGTCTGCCGTGACAGAAACAGAATTGCTCTTCAATCGGATATTTTATCTGCTGCGGCTTTCGGCATTGAAAATCTTCTTCTATTGACCGGCGACCATACAACTTTAGGCGACCATAAAGATGCAAAACCCGTTTTTGATTTAGATGCGGTCTCTCTGATTCATACTGTGAAAAAACTTGAAGAAGGTGTTGACCTCGCCGGCAATAAACTTGATGGTGTTCCGCCGAAATTTTCAATAGGTGCTGTTGTATCTCCATGTTCCGACCCTGTTGAACCGCAACTTATAAAAATGGAGAAAAAAGTAAAAGCGGGCGCGGAATTTTTCCAGACGCAGGCGGTCTATGAAGTAGAAAAATTTGTAAAGTTTATGGAAAAAGCAAAAAATTTTGGTGTTCCTGTAATGGCAGGGATAGTAATTCTAAAATCGGTCGGGATGGCAAAATATATGAATGAAAATGTCGCCGGCGTTTATGTCCCGGACAATTTAATTGAAGAACTCAGAAAAGATAAAGAAAAAACAAAATCAGGCCAAACAGGAATAGAAATTGCTGCCCGGCTCATCAAAGAACTCAAGCCATACTGCCAGGGTGTCCACATAATGCCGCTCGGCTGGGACGATAAAGTCCCGAAAATACTTGAACTCGCAGGATTGTAATGTCCGGAAAATCTCAAAAATATCTTGATTCATCTATAAAAAAATATTTAGATGACTTATCTGCAAGACTGCCTGCACCCGGCGGCGGGAGCGCCGCTGCTTTGGTTTCTGCAACCGGTATCTCTTGCCTTTTGATGACGGCAAATTTTACGGTTGATAAGAAGGGCTACGAACAATATCAGGATGAAATAAAAAATATTCTGGTTCATCTGCAATCTGCAATCTGTAATCTGCAATCACTTATAGACGAGGACGTATCTGCATATACAGTTCTCGCCGTCGCATATAAACTTCCTAAAAATACAGACGATGAAATAAAAGAAAGAAACGAAAAAATACAATCGGCATTAAAAAATTCACTGTCCGTACCCTGTAAAATTTTTGAAATATCCGTCGGTGTCTTGCCTTCGGCGGAACGACTAACAGAAATCGGAAACAAAAATCTTTTAAGCGATGTCGCCTGCGGTGTTTCCATTTTGCGTGCAGGGATTGAATCGGCAAAGTTCAACATAGACATAAATCTTAAATTTATGGACGATGCCGATTTTAAGGAAGAAACAAAAATAAAATATGAAAAAATAATGAAGGATGCTTTTGAGGAGATAGAAAAAATAATTAAAAAAACGGAGGTAAAACTGTGAGTGCGAAAATTATTGACGGGAACAAAATTGCGGAAGGGATAAAAGCGGAAGTAAAGTCGGAACTCGGCAAACTGTCGGAAAAACCTGTTCTTGTCGCGGTGCAAGTCGGCGACAATCCTGCAAGTCGTGTTTATATTAAGAATCAAAAAGCTTCTTGCGAAGAAATAGGGATGGGCTATAATCTTGTTCAGTTGGATGAAAAAATTTCTGAAAATGAATTGATTTCCGAGATAAAAAAATTAGGTCAGGACGAAAAAATCACCGGTATAATTTTGCAAATGCCGCTGCCTGCTCACATAAATTCAAGGAAAATCCAGATGTCAATTCCCTCTGAAAAAGATGTAGAAGGCGTCACACCCGCAAATCTCGGCAAACTTTTATATGCTGATGTAAAACCAACCGTTGCTCCCTGCACCGCACTTTCTGTTATGGAGTGCATAAAATCAACGGGAGAAAACATCAAAGGCAAAGAAGCCGTAATAGTCGGACATAGCGAGATAGTTGGAAAACCGGTAACACTTATGCTTCTTTCTTCACTTTTAGAATCAGCAACACCTACTGTCTGTCATATTGCAACAAAAGATTTGGCGAGTCATACGAAGCGTGCAGAAATACTTATTGTTGCCGTCGGTAAACCGGGTTTGATAAAAGGTAATATGGTGAAAAACGGAGCAATTGTAATAGATGTCGGAATAAACAGAATACAGATTAAAGATGAAAAAGGCAATTCCATAATTGATGAAAAAACCGGCAAACCGAAAATGAAGACGGTCGGCGATGTCGTATTTGATGAAGCAAAAGAGGTGGCAGGTTATATCACCCCCGTTCCCGGCGGAGTCGGAGCAGTTACAACCGTTATACTTTTAAAAAATCTTTTAGGTCTGTACAAAATCAAGATTGGAAACTAAGCGGCGTTTAGTTTTTTCTTGTTTTTTTTAGAAAATCTGGTATAATAAATCCGTTGGTATAAAATTTTAAGAGTATGACAGGATTTACAGGATAAAAATCAGAAGTTAAAATCATATTAATCTCGTCAAAGAAATAAAAAATAAGTATAGGGGGATTTATGTCAAAGGCGGAAAAATCGGATAAGGAAAAGGCGTTGGAGTTGGCGCTTGCACAGATAGAAAAAGATTTTGGTAAAGGTGCAATAATGCGGCTCGGCGAAAGCCCGCATCAAAAAGTTGAGGCAATTCCGACGGGTATTATCGGGATTGATGTGGCGCTCGGTGTCGGCGGAATTCCGAAAGGGCGAATCATTGAAATTTACGGTCCGGAATCTTCGGGTAAATCCACGCTCTGCCTTCAGATAATTTCCAGTGCCCAAAAATTGGGCGGGACATGCGCGTATGTTGATGCCGAACATGCAATGGATCCTGTTTATGCGACGAAACTTGGCGTTGATATTGACAAACTTCTCATCTCCCAACCGGATTCCGGCGAGCAGGCGCTTGAAATTACGGAAAAACTTGTAAGAAGCAATGCTATTGACATAATTATTATTGACTCCGTTGCAGCGCTTACTCCGAGAGCGGAAATTGAAGGTGAAATGGGCGATTCACATATGGGGCTTCAGGCACGGCTTATGAGCCAGGCGCTTAGAAAACTTACCGCCATCGTCGCAAAATCAAAGACGACAATAATTTTTATAAATCAGATTAGAATGAAAATAGGCGTTATGTTTGGAAATCCGGAAACTACAACCGGCGGTATGGCTTTGAAATTTTATTCTTCAGTTCGAATGGAAATAAGACGAGTGACAACAATTAAAGATGGTGATATTCCAATAGGCACAAGAGTTCGCGTTAAAGTTGTAAAAAATAAAGTTGCTCCGCCGTTCAAGAAGGCTGAATTTGATATGATTTTCGGTGATGGAATTTCGCCGGAAGGAAGCATTGTTGATACCGGCGTTGAATACTCGGTGATAGAAAAAAGTGGGAGTTGGTTCGTTTATAAAGGTGAAAAACTCGGTCAAGGAATGGACAACTCAAAAGTATTTCTAAAGGAAAACCCAAAGATTTCAGAAGAGATAAAAAAAGCGATATTTGAAAAAGCCGCCGGCATACCTACTGCCGAAAAAGAAGGTTCGTCTGTGGCAAAAAAAGAAGAAAAAGAAAAAAAATAAAAGGTATTAAACCCTTTGTTTTTTTTGATACGCCAAGTATCTCGCACCAATCCTTCCGATGCATATTAAAGAAATTTTATTTCTTAAAATACCGGTATTTTTTAATGTTATAGTCATTCTTGTTTTATTTTTTTTTATCTGGGGATGGTTTTCCTCGTCTTTGATATTGAAAGTTCCCAAACTATCGCTTGAAATCAATCCCGCCGGTTTTAATCTTGAGTCGGAAAATGTAAAATTTCTGACAAGCGACGGATTGGAAATTTCCGGCTGGTTTATCCGTCCACGTTCCGTCAAAAAATCCGACAGAATTATAATTATCTGTCACGGTTGGGGCGCCAACAAAGCCGATGTTTTCCCCTCTACGATGTATCTTCTGAAGAAGGGTTTTAATCTCCTCTATTTTGATTTCAGGAATCACGGCAAAAGCGGCGGCAGTGTTTCATCGCTCGGAAAACTGGAGGGTCTGGATTTAACAGCCGCGGTTGAATATCTCAAAAAAGAAAAACCGGAACTTTCAAAAAAAATAGGTGTCTACGGAATATCTATGGGCGCTTCTGTTGCAATTTTAACCGCAGCACAGGATGAAAGAATATATGCTATAGTCGTTGACTCCCCGTTTTCAAGTTTCAATTATATTGTAGTAAGATATGCGAAACTTTTTTACAAAATCCCGGAATACCCGTTAACTCCGATAACATTTTTATTCGCTAAACTGCGGCTCGGATTTAATCCCGATGATTTTTCAGCGGTTAGATATGTTAAAAAAATCTCTCCGAGACCCATATTTTTTATTCACGGTGCAAATGACGAAAGAATTCCTGTTAAAGAAGGAAAAAAATTATATGCTCTCGCCGGCGAACCCAAAGAGTTTTGGGAAGTTTCCGGCGCCGACCATATGGAATCGCATAGCAAAAATCCGCTTGAATATGAGAGTAGAGTCGGCGAATTTTTCCGAAAGTATTTGAAATGAGAATTTTTTTAAATCCGCAAGAAATTCAGAAATTTATAAAAAAGATTAAGCAACAGAATAAATCAATCGGTTTTGTACCGACAATGGGTGCATTACATCAGGGTCATATTTCTTTAATCCGTCGTGCAAGAAAAGAAAACGATATAGTTGTTGTCAGCATTTTTGTAAATCCGACACAATTTGGTCCCAAAGAGGATTTCAGCAAATATCCAAGACCAGTTAAAAAAGACATCAATGTATGTAAAAACGAAGGCGTGGATTTAGTTTTTGCTCCAGAACCGTCTGAAATGTATCCTGAAAATTATCTTACTTACATAACGGTTGAAAAATTGTCGGATATAATGTGCGGCAAATTCCGCCCCGGACATTTCAGAGGGGTTGCAACTATTGTTGCTAAACTTTTTAATATCGTTCAACCGGACAGAGCATATTTTGGATTAAAGGATTTCCAACAGTCGGTTATTGTTAGAAAAATGGTAACAGATCTCAATTTTCCTGTAAAAATTATTACCTGCCCGATAGTTCGCGAAAAAGACGGTCTGGCATTATCCAGCAGAAATGTCTATTTATCCTACGAAGAAAGAAAAAAGGCGGTATCACTTTCCCGCTCTTTACAAACTGCAAAAAATTTGATAAAATACAAACATGTAAAATCGGCGGAAAAAATAATTTCCGGAATGAGAAAAATAATTTTGCCGAGAGTTGATAAAATTGACTACATAGATATTCGGGATGCCGAAACGCTTGAAGAATTAAAATATATCAAAAAAAAAGTTGTAATCGCAGTTGCTGTTTCCGTCGGCAAAACCCGTCTTATTGATAATATAACCGTTTAAGGAGGATAATTATGTTTTACCTTTTCAAAAAATCATTTTTTGTAAAGCCGAAACTTTTGTTTAAGTATGTTGTCTATGCGCTTTTAACCGTTGTTTTTACATCAGTTTGCATCCTTGTTGTAATGAGAAGGACAATTTATACCACCGATGCGCTTGAAAATTTGGTTAGCGAATCGGAAATCCGTGCGGTACAGTCGGCAATTATGGAGTCATGGTGGATACCGGTCTTAATTTTGCTGGTTGTCATCGGTATTCAGAGTTTGATAAGATTTCATAAAATAATAGGTCCGATTTATGCCCTTGAAAAAGTTATCGCGATGATAAAGGGCGGACATATAGGCGGACATATTTCTCTTCGGAAGGGCGACGAATTAAAAGACTTAGCATTAGAAGTAGAAGATATGTCAAACGCATTAAAAAGTTATGTGAAAAAAGATAGAATTATAATTGCTGAAATTTCCGATGAACTTGACAGCATCGCAAAATTATCAAATCAAGAGGAGTTGAAAAACCGTCTGCCCGGGCTAAAAAATAAACTTTCCGAAATTACAAGTGATTTTAAGTTAAACGATTAAAAGTCGCTCGCAAGCAAATATTTCCACGGGGACTTCCTTCGGTCGCTTCTGAATGGTATAGGTCGCAAATTCAAAAACTGCAGAAATTTCTTGCTTCGCTCCGCGATTAGAGTGGTGAAAAAATAAGGGTCGCTCGTTCCGTAATTAAAGAGATGTAAAAATGGCAAATCCGCTTTACATAAGTTATACCCATCTTTCAACCTATCAGCAGTGTCCGTTAAAATATAAATTTCATTTTATAGACGGTCTCGGCACGCTTTACCGTCAGGAAAGACCATATTTTTCTTTCGGGGACAGTGTTCATCAGGCATTGGCAAAGTTTTTTAAGATAGATGATTTTTCAAAGAGAACTCTGGATACTCTTCAGAATTTATTAAAGCAGAGTTGGGTTTCCAAGGGTTACGCATCAAAAGAGGAGGAAGCCGACTGGAAAAGCCAGGCGCTTTCTGTTCTGGAAAAATTTTATAATACCGCCGACCTAAAAATAAAGCCGCTTTACCTTGAGGACTTTTTCAGGATTTCCGTAGGGGATAATATTCTTGCCGGGAGAATTGACAGAATTGACAGAACTTCCGACGGGTATGAAATTATTGACTACAAAACAAACAGGAATCTTCCAAAGCAGGAAGAAATGGAAAATGATTTGCAACTTGCGATTTATCAACTTGCATGCGCAAAAAAATATAAAATCATTGCCGACAAACTTTCTTTTTATTTTCTAAATTTTGACCAAAAAATGACGCTGATAAAAAACGAAGAAAATATTCATCAGACCGAGAAAAAAATTCTACAACTTGCGGATACTATTAAATCAGACAAGGAATTCAACCCGACCCCGAATCCTTTTTGCAACTGGTGCGATTACAATGTTATATGCCCGGCTATGGGCATAGGTCTTGAAGTGATAAAATCCGTGGACAAAGAAGAGGAATTTAGAAAGACGGTAAAACATCTGGAGATGATGAGAAACGACCTTTATGCACTTCACAAGGCATCCGGCGATATTGCCGGCATTCTTGAGGTATCCGTCTTGCTTGATAAAATTTTAAGCGTATTTGTGGAAATCGCAAAAGTTGAAAAAGGACTTTTGTACGTTCGTGGTGAGACCGGAAAATTTTCACCTGCCGTTGCCCGCGGTATTACGTGTTTAAACGAATTGTGTCCCGCCGGCGGCTGCGATATAAAAATTAAATATTCAGAAATAGTAAAAGACCTTACTGCCGACGAAAGGTTTGCCCATATTTCTAAAAAGATACAGGGTATAAAATCGGCGCTCATTCTTCCTCTGACAGTCAGCGAAAGAACTGAGGGAGTGTTAATTTTGATGAATAAAAAAAACAGGACGGAATGGGGAAATTACGATCTGGTTTTTTTGGGCAACCTTGCCGACAGCGCCGCTATTTCGCTTCACAACGCCCAACTATACGAACTTGCGATTACCGACGGACTGACGAAACTTTTTATTCACAGGTATTTTCAGAATCGGTTAGACAGCGAACTAATACGTGCGAAAAGATACAACTCAAATATCTCGCTTTTGATGTTGGACATTGACCATTTCAAAAAGGTGAACGATACCTACGGTCATCAGGAAGGCGATTATGTGCTTAAAAAATTTGCAAAAATAATTTCAGACCATGTCAGAAAGGTTGACATTGCTGCAAGATACGGCGGCGAAGAGTTCGCCATAATTCTTCCGGAAACCGGTATAACGGGGGCGGAACAGGTAGCGGAACATCTTCGTTATCTTATTGAGAAAGAAGAGTTCACGATTGACGGTAAATCCGTGCCGATAACGGCAAGCGTTGGTGTTTCATCCTGGGATAAAGTTGTAAGCAAAGAGGAATTTATAGAGCAGGCGGACAGGGCGCTTTATCAGGCGAAACACGAAGGAAGAAACAGAGTGTGCAAATTTTCATCAAATCAGTAATAGCCATATCATTAATACCGCTCGCATTCGGACTGTTAATATCATTCGGAAAACTTGCCGTTTCGCTGATACCTTTAAGTTCTTCCGAAATCTGGTTTCTAACAGGTTTTGTGATTTTTTTTGCGGTCTTTCTGATAAAAACTGTTCCCGGCAGAGTATATGTTTTCGGTCATGAGCTGACGCACGCATTTTGGACGATTTTGTTCAGAGGAAAAATTAAAGAATTTAATGTATCTTCAAAAAACGGAAGTGTTGTTGCGACCAAAAGCAATTTTTTAATATCTCTGGCGCCGTATTTTTTTCCCGTCTATACTTTTTTAATAATTTTTATTTTTTATATTTTGGCTTTTTTTCTTCCCGTTTCAAAATATATTGAGTGGTTGTTTTTTTTCGTCGGGATTTCATACTCTTTTCATATTTTTTTGAATTTTGAGTCGTTATCAATAGGTCAGTCGGATGTAAAAAAAACCGGTAAAATATTTTCATATATCGTTATAGCAATTCTGAATATTATTATAGCGGTTGTCGTGCTCAAATTTATAACACCGGATAAAATCGCTTTGAAGAGGTATTTTTTTGAATCATGGACAGTTGCGTTAAATTTATGCGAATTTGCTTGGAGGCACTTGACAGAACTTTATAATTTGATATAATAAAACAAAAAAGAGGGGTGTAATTATGTATGCGATAATTGAGGCAAGCGGAAAACAGTATAAGGTGGAAGAAGGTAATACGATAAAAATGGATTTACTTGACAAAAAACCAGGCGATATGGTTGAGTTTAAATCAATTTTTACATCGGACAAAGGCAAAAAAATCAGCACTGATTCGGCAAAAGTAACAGGTAAAGTAGTCGGGAACATCAAAGACAAAAAAATAATCGTATTCAAAAAAAAGCCGAAAAAGGGCTACAAAAAAACAATCGGTCACAGACAGAATTATACTGAAGTGGAGATAGTGAAAATAGGTTAGGAGGCAGTGAATTAGTTTATACGAAAGAGGATTAGTTTAAACGACAGAGAATTAGATATTGCTTGACTAATTCTCTAATTCTCTAATTCTCTAATTCTCTAATTCTCTGATGTTAACATGGCTCATACAAAAGCTCAGGGTTCATCGGGTAACGGTAGGGATTCTGCCGGCAAGCGGTTGGGAGTAAAATGTTTTGAAGGCGAAGTTATTCCGGCGGGAAGTATTATTGTGAGGCAGCGCGGCAGAAAATATCATGCGGGAATAAATGTCGGTATCGGCAAAGACGATACGCTTTTTGCAAAGATTACCGGCAAACTTAAATTTCAATGGGCATCCGGTGATAAAAAAAAGGTAAGCGTAATTCCGTCTTAAATTATTTTTTAACCACAGATAAATCCCGCAAGCGGGACAGGCGCCGATTTACGCAGATAATTCTTAATTCTTATTTTTATCTGTGTCCATCTGTGTTCATCTGTGGTTTCTTTTTTTATGTTTATAGATAAAGCGAAACTTTTTATTAAAGCGGGAAAGGGAGGTGACGGATGCCTTTCTTTTCTTCGTGAAAAATACAAACCTTTTGGCGGTCCTAACGGCGGCAACGGCGGCAACGGCGGCGATGTAATAATTGTCGGCGATGAAAATTTCACAACGCTTTTGGATTTGCAGAGACATTCTCATTACAGAGCAAAAGAAGGCGAACAGGGCAGGGGCAACAATTGTTACGGAAAATCGGCGGAAAATCTTGTAGTAAAAGTTCCGCTCGGCACGGTTGTTAAAAAAAACGGCGTTATTATACAGGATATAACAAAACACAATCAGGAATTTATTGTTGCCGCCGGCGGTCGCGGAGGAAGAGGCAATGCGTCATTTAAGTCATCAAAAAATACCGCGCCCCGTATTAAGGAATTAGGTCAGCCGGGTGAGGCATTCACGGCAGAACTTGAACTTAAATTAATCGCGGATGTCGGGATTATTGGCTATCCCAACGCCGGCAAGTCAACTTTTTTGGCGAAGGTCTCGCAGGCAAGACCAAAAATAGCGGATTATCCTTTTACTACTTTATCGCCCAATTTGGGCGTGGTTAATTTCTATGACAAAACACTCGTTTTTGCGGACATACCGGGACTTATTGACGGTGCTGCGTCCGGCAAGGGCTTGGGTCATGATTTTTTGAGACACATAGAACGAACAAAAATTATTCTTCATATTGTTGACGCTTTCGGATATGACAACAAAAATGCCTATTCAACTTACATCGCGATAAATAAGGAGTTGAAAAAGTATTCTTTGAAACTTGCCAAAACATTACAGGTTATAGCAATCAATAAAATTGACATACCGTCTTCGGAAAAAGCGCTCAAACTTTTCAAAAAAAAAGGAAAAACCGTTTTTCCGATTTCGGCGGTAAACGGCGACGGCTTACTTCCGCTATTGGAAGCAATTTTCAAGAAAATTGAGAAGGTAAAAGAGGAAAAACCGGTTGAAATAAAAAGCACTCACTATAAATACGAGCCGGAATTTTCTATTCGTAAAAAGGGAAATGTTTTTGAAATTACAGGCAGAAAAATATTTGACCTTGTAGCGATGACCAATTTCAAGGAATTAGAATCAGCGAGAAGGTTTCAGAATATACTGAAAAAAATGGGTATTGACCAGCGGCTAAAGGAAGAAGGCATAAAAACCGGCGACACGGTTAGGGTGGGAAGTTATGAATTCAGTTATGAAGAATAGGGTTGTCGTAAAAATCGGAAGCGGACTTGTTGCATCGCAGGAAGTTATCTCTAAAATCTCCGAGGAACTCGCTTCGTTTCACAACATGAAAAACGAGGTTATTATTGTTTCCTCCGGCGCTATTGCGACGGGTATGTTAAAATTGGCTCTCAAAAAAAAGCCATCTGATTTACCTTCAAAACAGGCCGCCGCATCTGTTGGTCAGGTCGGACTGATGAATAAATGGACAAATGTCCTTTTAAAATACAATATTCCCGTTGCCCAGATTCTTCTTACAAAAAATGATTTTGAAGATAGGAACAGATACCTTAACGCAAGAAACACGATTTTGAAACTTTTATCGTGGGGAGTAATTCCTGTCATCAACGAAAATGATACCGTTGCGACGGAAGAAATAAATTTCGGCGATAATGATACGCTTTCGGCAATCGTTGCCTCAAAAGTGAACGCCGACCATTTGATAATTTTTACCGATGTTGACGGCCTTTACAAAGAGAATCCGAGAAAAAATAAAAATGCGGAACTGGTTTTGGAGATAAGAAAAATTTCCGGTGATATTGAAAAATATGCAACATCCGATGCCGGTTGCGGATTTTCCGTCGGCGGAATGTTATCAAAAATAGCGGCGGCAAAAATTGCAACTGCATCCGGTGTTGAAACACATATAGCAAACGGCAGAAAAAATGTCTGCATCTCGGATATAATTTCCGGTCGTGTAAAATGCACAAAATTTTTGACGGATATTAAAATTGACGGTAAAAAGAAATGGATTGCCTTCGGGGCAAGCGTTTCCGGAAAAATTTTCGTTGATGAAGGCGCCGCAAAAGCAATACTTGAAAAAGGTAAATCACTGCTGCCTTCGGGCATTACGAAAATTGAAGGAAATTTCACAAAAGGCGCTGTTGTAAGTATTGTCCATAAGCAAAAAGAAATCGCCAAAGGTCTTGTTTTCTATTCATCGGATGAAATAGAAAAAATCAAAGGACACAAATCCAAAGACATAGAAAAAATCCTCTGCCGAAAGGACTACGACGAAGTAATCCACCGCGACAATCTTACGGTGATAAGTTAATGACAGAATCAGATAAAAAAATCACAAAACAAAAAATCCAAAAACTTGTAGAAAAATACGAGGCAGAAAAAATTGCCGGGAAAATCCCGCAATACACGGAAGCCGAAACAAAAACGGGTTTTATAGAGCCGCTGTTTCAGGCACTCGGCTGGGACACACAGAACCGGGACGAAGTTGGGCTTGAAACAAACATCTCCGGTGGCAGGGTTGATTATTCGTTTAAGCTCGGCGGTATCGTAAAATTTTTTGTTGAAGCGAAACCTCTGAAAGCCGACCTCAATAATCCCGAATACAGTCAACAGGCGATAAATTATTCATGGCACAAAGGCGTTGTTTGGGCAATTCTTACCGATTTTGAATCAATAAAAGTTTTCAACGCCGAATGGAAAGAAGACATTGAAAAAGCAAAAGCGTTTGATTTGCAATATACGGATTATTTGAATGATTTTGATACACTATGGTTATTAAGCAAAGAAAGTATTTTGTCGGGTCAACTTGATAAGTGGTCTGAAAAATTCGGAAAGAAAACCAAAAAACAGCCCGTCTCAAAACAAATTCTCGCCGACCTGCTTGCCGCAAGAACGAAACTCACAAAAAATATCCTCAAATATCCACGGCTGAATAAAATTTCTGAAACGGAACTTGACGAAGCGGTTCAACGCATTCTTGACCGCCTCATTTTTATCAGGACTTGCGAAGATAAAGGAATTGAACAAAAGCATCTGCTTTCTGCGGTGAGGGATAGAAGGCAGGTTTTGAACGAAGAACTAAAAAAAATATTCCGCGAGTTTGACGATGGATACAATTCTAAACTTTTTGACAAGCATATTTGCGATGACCTGACGATTGACGACGAAGTTCTGAAAGAAGTTATTGAGTCGCTGTATCAGACGCAAGACGGCAACATTCATTACGATTTCGGCGCCATAAATGCCGATGTTCTCGGCAATATTTACGAGCAGTATCTCGGACACATTCTTAAAAAAACATCCACAACGACAAAACTGAAAGAAACCCACCAGCACAGAAAAGAACAAGGGATTTATTACACGCCGACTTACATCGTTGATTACATAGTAAAAAACACCGTTGGTGAAGTGTTGAAAACTGCGAAACCCAAAAATGTGCGGAAATTAAGAATTCTTGACCCCGCCTGTGGAAGCGGCTCATTTTTAACCGCAGCATATGACGAACTTTTCAATTACTGGATAGGACAAAACGAAAAACAATCCGAATTCGGGACTGTTCAAAAAACTGAAATACTCTCAAACAATATCTACGGAGTTGACCTTGATAAGCAAGCGGTAGAAATTACGCAGGTGAACCTGCTATTGAAAAATCTTTACAGACGTGAACGCCTGCCGATGTTAAAAAATATCAGATGCGGCAATTCACTTATTGACGACCCCCAAATCGCCGGTAAAAAAGCATTCAACTGGGAAGAAGAATTTCCTTTTGTCCGTCATTCTGAGGCGAAGCCGAAGAATCTCGCCTTTAAGAATGTACAGAGCGAAGAATCCCAAAACGGCTTTGATGTCATAATCGGCAACCCGCCGTATGTGAGACCTCATAAAATTACCATAAATGACAAGGAATTTTTTTGGGAGAAATATAAAACGTTTAAAGCAAAATCGGATATATATAGTTGCTTTATGGAAAGAGGAATAGATTTATTAAAGGAAGGGGGATTGTTCTCATTTATTGTTCCTCATACTTGGACATCATTAGAAAGTTTTTTTGAAATAAGAAAATACATAATGGAAAATTGTAGGATTGTTAAATTAGTACAACTACCTCAAAAGGTATTTCAGGAAGCAACCGTAGAAACAACTATTTTCGTACTGCAAAAAGAAAAAAATAAAAGTAAAAGTAAAAGAAACAACAATAAAATAATAGTTGAATCGCTTAATGAAATAGGCAATTCAATTTTTGTTAAAAAATTTAGTCAAAAACAAATTTTATCCAATCATCTTTATAATTTTGAGTTATACACAGATGTTATTGCCAATACGCTTTTGAATAAAATAAAGTCAAAAGGCAAACTGCTTGAAACTTTTATCGAATTCTGTTATGGGTTGAAAACGGGTGATGATGAAAAATTTTTATCGCAAGAATCAAAGAATGATAATTATAGGAAATTGTTGAGGAGTAAGGATATAGGAAGATATTCTAAATCATTTAAAGGGGAATATGTTTGGTATGTCCCAGACCAAATGATTGAAAATAAACTTACTGCAAGACCCGGGAACAAACAGAGATTCGAAAATGAAAAAATAGTGGTTGCGAGGATGGGAAAAAAGGTAGAGGCAACTTATGACGATGAAAAATATTATATTAAAGATGGAATGCTACTATTGAAAAAGTCAATTGAGCTTAAATATATTCTTGGAATATTAAATTCAAAATTAATTAATTATTTTTATGGGAATTATTTTATTACAATTGATGTCTTAAAAAACGCTTTATTAAATTTGCCAATAGCTGAAACGGATAATAATACAAAGAAAAAACTTATCGCCTATGTAGAAAAAATGCTTGACTTAAACAAGCAACTTCAGAAATTCGGCGACAAAATTACCGACGAGCGAAAACGCATGGAATCCGAAATCCAAAAAACAGACAAAGAAATTGATAATATAGTTTATAAACTTTA